>ENA-OQJH01000457-OQJH01000457.1-human-gut-metagenome-genome-assembly--contig:-NODE-457-length-22360-cov-6.722979_pt1 | contig 22360 bp, 21 predicted proteins | sample MGYA00242597_ERZ504763 | MGnify/ENA primary metagenome ERZ504763 (study PRJEB26092, sample SAMD00036359) | human gut metagenome | host: Homo sapiens | study: EMG produced TPA metagenomics assembly of...
TGGGAACGTACAGAAGATTTAGCGGAAGTATTTAAAAGAAAACTGAGCTATATATAATTTAGGGAAAGAAGAAACCGGGATGTTTTCCTGCAGATGAAGCAGGGTGGTCATCCGGTTTTGCTTAAAAGAGCGCGCAGCAGTTATACTACGGGATGAATGACTGGGCAGATGAAGCATGATAAAATTTTACCTGTGGCGTTTTACAAATGCTATATAAAATTATTTTGAGAGAGGATTTTGAAAAATGGGAAAGCGAAAATTGGCATCTGTGCAGTATGTACATCACATAACTCCAATTGAAGGAGCAGACAGAATAGAGTGTGTGCATGTCCTGGGATGGAAGTGTGTTGCGAATAAGGGACAGTTTCGGGTTGGAGATTGCTGTGTATATATGGAAGCAGATTCGTTTCTTCCGATTTGTGAGCAGTTTGAATTTCTGCGAAGCAGCAGCTATGAGAAGAACGAACTTCTGGGAGAAGGTTTTCGGCTGAGAACTATGAAATTTAGAGGCCAGATTTCTCAGGGCCTGGTTCAGCCTTTATCTATATTGCCGGAAGGAACGTATAAGATTGGTGATGAGGTTACAGAGCTGCTTGGAATCAGAAAGTGGGAAGTAGAGGAAAGAGTCACCAGCAGTGGTACGATTATAGGGGAGTTTCCAGACGGAATTCCAAAAACAGATGAGCTGAGAGTACAGTCTTATCCAGAATTGATCGACGAATTTAAAAAGATAAATGGATATTACATCAGTACAAAGATGGACGGAACCAGTGTTACGATGTATCGGAAAGACGATCATTTTGGTGTATGCGGAAGAAATTTTGAATATGCAGATGACGGAAAATGTGCGATGTGGAAATATGCACATGAAAATGGGATACCCGATAGAATAAAGGAGAATAATCTGTCAGATCTCGCAATTCAGGGTGAATTCTGCGGTGCTGGTATTCAAAAGAACAGATTAAAGCTGAAAAAACCGGAATGGTATGTATTTACCATGATAGATCTGAAAACACACAGAAGACTGTCTCTTGCGAAGATGAAAGAACTGTGCGGAATTCTGAACCTAAAAATGGTTCCGGTGGAAGAAGAAAGAGATTTGTTTGAGTATGATAGTATCGAAGAACTTTTAGAAAGAGCAAAGGGAAAGTATACATCTGGTATGAATAAAGAAGGAATTGTAATACGCCCATTGGAACCGGTGTATTCCAGAATTGTGGAAGGACCGTTATCTATGAAAGTATTAAACAATGATTATTTGCTAAAGAAATAAAAGAACTGTTTGAAGAAACTTGAGCATGTATATTTGTCAATAGAGGAAAACCGGGATGGTATTCTGCTTCATCTGCAGGATACCATCCGGTTTTGCGTAAAAGAGAACGCGGCAGTTATACTGCGGGACGAATGACTGGGCAGATGAGGTATGATAGAATTTTACATGGTGAAAGAGATGAGAACGGCCAGGTATCTCATCGAGTGGGAGAGATTAATTATGCGCCTGCCATCCCGGTACAAGGAACTCGTTACTGTCTGCCTTTATCAGAAACTGAAGGATGAGATTGCGGATCTGGATGAGAAGATCATGGACAATCTTTTCTTCTTCCGAATCAGTGCATCGGACTGCAACGAGCATGATACGCTCTTCTACCTGAAGAGCCTGGATCTCGACCGCAGAATGGGTTATGAGCTGGGTACGATCTATGAGTGTACCATGAGAATTAGAAAGGAAAGGGGTATTATTTTATGGAGCAGAAGAAATTTATGGATATCAAGCGAATCGTGCAGGAAAATGAGATGCACAAAAACAAGAACACCTGGGCTTTCGAGCCCGGGGATCACATTGTGATTCAGATTAAAATCGATGGAAGCAATGCCAGCGTACGGTATGACCCGGAAACAGGAAAGCTTGCGGCGTTCTCCAGAAAGCAGCAGATCGTGAGGACAAAGGATGTCGACGCGACATCAAAATTTCTCGACTATGTGGATACACTGGACGCGGAGAAGTTTCAGAAGTATCCCGATTATGTATTTTTCGGGGAATGGATGACGCGTCATCGTGTACCGTATCCGGAGAAATATCTGAATATCTGGATCATGTACGATGTCTACGATCTGAAAGCGGACGGTTATCTGCCGCAGAAGCAGGTAAAGGCGCTGGCGGCTGAGGTAGGAGTTCCGTATATACATGTGCTGTATGACGGACCTTTCGTGGACTGGGATCACTGTCGGAGTTTCATGCGGATTACGAAGTATACGGATGGGGACTGCGAGGAAGGCATTATCGTCAAGAATATGTCGAAACTGAATAATCCGGACTCGAGAGCGCCGTTTGTGCTGAAGATTGTGAATGAAAAATTTTCAGAGATGAAAGCACAGAAAGCACCGATCACATCGGAGCAGGAAGCGGCGAAAAAGATGGCGTTTGCAACTGTTGAGCGGATGGTGACGCGGGAGCGCGTGGAAAAAGAGCTGTATAAAATGCGCGATGAAGGTATTCTGCCAGAGGAGTTTGGAACGGCAGAATGGAAGCTGATTGCCCCGGTGATCGCAAAAAGAATCTATGCGGACTGCGTGAAGGAAGAGGCGGAGGCCGTGGAAGCCTGCGGAAAACTCTTCGGTAAAATGTGCGGTGGGCAGACGATGAATCTTGCAAAGAGTATTCTGAAGAAGATGGATGAAGCACGCGGGAAATAAGGAATTTTTTCTGGCGGAGATCTGATAAAAGAAAAAGCTCAGGGGAACCAGAGTTATGAAAGTAAGGTTAACTCTGGACCTGAGCTTTTTTGGGGGTTGTAGCTTAGGGTAGTAGTTGCTTTGCGTAGGCAGAAGCCACTCAGTTTCCTTTTAGTTACATCTATGATATTACACTTTCCAGAGAAAAAATGCAAGCCCAGGATGAGAAAAAGGATTCAACTGTCGGGGGACAGTTACGGTTCACTGCTGAATGAACAGTAACGAGGATACATTTTTTAGAAATAATTTGGAGAATAACGAGGAGAATTTTAGATGGATGCTTATAATAATGTTGGGATTGATTCCATAGAAACAGCAAAAAATCTGAAAAAACTTAGAATTGAGAATAACTTGAAGTTAAAACAGGTGAGAGACGCGATTGGACTTTCGGCAGAGCAGACGGTATGCAGTTGGGAGAGCAAAACACATCCGAAACTTCCAAGCATTGATAATGCGTTGAATCTGGCACGGCTTTATGGAGTCAGACTTGACCAGTTGTACAAGACACGTCCGGTGAAAACAGGCAGCCCGGAAAAAGTGGATCAGGAAATCCGGGACAGAATAACGATTTCCATGCGGATGGGTGAGTTTGAGGAGTTCTTTGACGATATGCGGATGGAACGGGAAAGCATCTGCGGGCCATTCGTCGCAGCGGAAGCACAGCGTGAGGACGGAACCTGGGAACCGGAGACGATTCCGCTGCCGGATGAGCTGACTTATTTTTCATATGATCTGTTCAAACTGAAACTTTGTAAAAAGAAAGGAAGCAACAAGGCTCAGTTTTACCCTGGCACAGGATGCTTTGTCATAACACCGGAAGGGCTGGAAGACGAAAAACTTGTACTGCACAACATGATCCATCTCCACGAGTGGGTGCTGAACCAGGTGCCGGGCCATTACAAAGAAATGGTTACCAAAAGTCTCTATCAGGAACTGCGAAAGAGCATCAGCAATCTGGATGAACGTATAGAGGAAAACCTGTCCTTCTTCCGGGAAAGCCAGACGGACTGCGATGAACATGATACGCTCTTTTTCCTGAAGAGCCTCGACCTTGACAGAAAAAGAGGGTATGAACTCGGGACGATTTACGGAAGTAAGTGACATTTTTAAAAATTTAACCCGAAAAAATATGTGTCCAGAAAAGAAAGCAAAAGTTGGGGAGACCAAAAACACATATAATCTAAAATGATAAAAAAGTACCTGAAACAGTATATAAAAAGGGGGTAAAAGGAAAAAAGAAGGGGGTCTAACCTGAACGAAAATTTTTTCTGTCCTGACCTTTTATGATTTTAACCCGGAGTGTAAAATATGGGTATAAGAAAAGAAATTAGGGAGGGCAAAGATATGAAAGAATCGGAACAGATCTATGCAAACTTGAACATGAAGAAAACGGGCGAAAATATCCGTAGCGGCGTGAAAGATTGGGGATGAACCGACCGGACATTCAGAAGAAGATGGGGCTCGCCGGGGTTCAGAGTGTCTGGAACTGGGAGAAAGGAAAAAAGATGCCGAACATTGAAAATCTGTTTGCACTTGCCGAGATCTTACATACGACGGTAGATGATCTGTGTGTGCGGGAGATCGTGGAAGTTTGACATGGATGAGAAGAAGGCTGTCTGCTGAGAAAGCAGGCAGCCTTTTTCCTGAATTGGGCATGTTCGTACCATAATCGACGCTATTGTAGGAATAAAAGAAAAAATTTGAAAATTTTTAAAAATTACCGTTGACAAATTAAAAGAACAGTGCTAAAATCTATAAATGTCAGCGGGACATAAGCGCTGATGAAAAACAGGATATGGGATCTTAGCTCAGCTGGGAGAGCATCTGCCTTACAAGCAGAGGGTCATAGGTTCGAGCCCTATAGGTCCCATATTTATCAAAAATTACATATGGCGAGATAGCTCAGTTGGCTAGAGCACGCGGTTCATACCCGCGGTGTCGAGGGTTCGAATCCCCCTCTCGCTATGGTTGGAGGCTCCTGTGTGAACAGGAGTCTTTTTTCGTTTTCCTGGCGGATGATTTCTTTTTCTGGTTGGGTATAGTATAATGAGCAGAGAACATAGGAAAAACAGAGTTTTTGCTGCAGAAAGGGGATAGTTTTTGTGAAGTTGTTTCATTTATCGGATCTTCACATTGGAAAACGCGTGCATGAGTTTTCATGATCGAGGACCAGAAATATATGTTGACACAGATCCTGCAGGCGGTTATGCGGGAAAAACCGGATGGAGTTCTGATTTCCGGAGATGTATATGACCGGACGATTCCAACGGCGGAGGCAGTGCAGGTGTTGGATGCCTTTTTAACCAGCCTTTCGGAGCAGGAAGTTCCGGTTTTTATCATCAGCGGCAATCATGACTCGGCGGAGCGGCTGGCATTTGGGTCGAATCTGATGGGGAAGAGCGGAATCTATTTGTCGAAGGTATATGATGGAAGAATAGAAAAGTTCGCGTTACAGGATGCATATGGAACGGTGTGGATTCATCTTCTTCCGTTTCTGCGCCCGTCAACCGTACGCCCATGCCCTGCCGGAACGCGCGGAGGAGATTCAGTCCACGGCAGATGGCGTGAGGGCGGCACTGGAGCAGACCCAAATAGATCCAGGAGAGCGGAATATCCTTTTAGCGCATCAGTTGTGACAGGCGCGCTGCGGTGCGAGGCAGAGGAACTGCAGGTAGGTGATGTGGATCAGATTCCGGTGGAGCTTTTTGATGCGTTTGATTACGTGGCGCTCGGCCATATCCATAGTCCGCAGAAGGTTGGCCGCGAGACCGTGCGCTACTGTGGTTCACCACTCAAATATTCGTTTTCCGAGGCTGGACAGGAGAAGTCGATTACCATTGTAGAGCTGAAAGAAAAAGGAACTGTCGAACTTCGCACGATTCCATTGAAACCGCTCCACGATCTTCGAAAAATCCGTGGAACGTATCTGGAAGTGACAGCAAAAACGTTCTATGAAAACAGCGACCGTACGGATTATCTGATGGTAACCCTGACGGATGAGGAGGATGTTCCGGACGGCATGGCGAAGCTTCGGACGATTTATCCCAATTTGATGCGTTTGGAATATGACAATAAAAGAACGCGTTCCAATGCGGAGGTAACGGCGGCGGAACGTATCGAGGAAAAATCGGAACTGGAGCTGTTTCAGGAATTTTATGAACTGCAGAATAACCAGAGCATGACGGAACAGCAGAAAGCATTTGTGAAAGCATTGCTTAGGGGGATAAAAAGATGAAGCCAAAGAAATTGATTATCAGTGCATTCGGACCATATGCGGACCGGACAGAACTGGATTTTACAAAACTGGGCAGCGGCGGCCTGTATCTGATTACAGGTGATACCGGTGCAGGAAAAACAACAATTTTTGATGCGATTACCTTTGCGCTCTACGGCGAGGCAAGCGGTGAAATCCGGACGGGGGAGATGTTCCGCAGCAAGTATGCCGCGCCGGAAGTGCGCACTTTGTGGAGCTTACCTTTGCGCATCAGGGAAAAGATTATATGGTAAAGCGGAATCCGGAGTATGATCGGCCGAAGGAGCGCGGTCAGGGAATGACGAGAGAAAGAGCAAATGCAGAACTGATTTTTCCGGATGGGAGACAGCCGGTGACGAAAAGTACGGAAGTGACAAAAACTGTAACGGAACTTCTCGGACTGGATCAGAAGCAGTTTCGACAGATTGCCATGATCGCGCAGGGGGATTTCCAGAAACTTCTCCTGGCAGAAACGGCAGATCGAAGTGAAATTCCGGAAAATGTTTCATACGGAAATTTATCAGGAGCTGCAGAATCGTCTGCGGGATGCCGCGAAAGAGCGAAGCAATACGTATAGTGAAAAGCGGAGGAGTATTCTCCAGTATCTCGACAATATCGTCTGCCCGGAGGATGCGGTGTTCAAAGAGGAATTTGCGCAGTTGAAAAAGGCAAATTTCGACGGTCAGGTGATGCGGGGGATGGAACTGCTGGCACGTTGCATCGAGATGGATCAGAAAAGACTTTCGGATCTTGAGCAGGAGCGGAAAGCGGTGGAAACAGAGATGGAGCAGAAAACCCAGCTGCTCGGCAAGGTAAAAGAGAGCCAGAAGCGGCGGGAGGAAAAAGCACAGAAGGAAAAGAAACTGGCGGGACTGGTTCCAGAGGAAGCGGAAAAACAGCAGAAAAGCGAACGGGCAGAACGGGAGGCTTCCATCTGCAAAGAACTGGAGGAGCAGATCCGCGCAGAACAGGAAAGCCTGGAACTGCTGAAGAAGATGAAGCAGGAACAGGCAGAGCTTTTGGAAAAGCAGAAAGAACTGCAGACGGCAGCGGAAGAGAAGGACAGACTGAAAGCAGAGCAGGAACAGGCAAAAGCGCAGCTGCTTGAGAAAAGAAAACGGGAAGAAGATCTTTCCGGCGTGGATGCGGTTTTGGCGAGGGTACAGCAGAACGAAACGCGGGCGCAGGAGCAGATCATGGCAATCCGGGGATGCCGCGAAAAAGTTCAGGAGTCCGAGAAGAAGACGGGGCTTCTGGCAGCAGAACTGGAAGGCCTGACACAGCAGGACACCGAGCTGGCATCCCGGATGGAAGCAACGACGGTATTTCTGAAAGAAAGACAGGATGCTGCATTTGCGGAGGAAGAATATCGCCGGGCGCGGACCGAATTTCGCAGCTGCTGCGAAAATGGACGGCAGCGCAGAAGGAATGGAAAGAAAAGCAGGAAGCGTATCGAAAAAGTCTGGAAATCAGAAATGATGTGCGGGAAACGTGTCAGGAACTGGAACAGCTGTTTCTGGATGCGCAGGCGGGAATCCTGGCAGAAAATCTGACAGAGGGAATCCCATGTCCGGTCTGCGGATCCGTGCATCATCAGTGCTGGCGAGAAAGGCGGAACATGTGCCGGATAAAGAAACACTGGATCAGCAAAAAGAAAAACTGCAGAAGCAGAACGAAGTGACTGCGGCATTAAGCGAAGCGGCAGGAAACTGTAAAAGACAGGCTGAAACGGCAAGGGAAGAGCTGACGCAGCGGATTGCCCGGGGAACCGCTGCTCCGGCAGAAACAGCAGATCAGGAATGCAAAAAAGAGCAGGAACGTCTGACACAGCTTTCGGAAGAGCAGTTTGCACAGGCTGCGGATGAAACAGAAAAGCAGCTTGCGGCAGAAGAAAAGCGTCAGAAAACACGACGGGAAGAATATGCGGCATATGAGAAACGTCAGCAGCAGGAACAGAAGCAGCGGGAAAAACTGAAACAGGTGATGGCAGAAAAACAGGCAGAGCTTGGACGGCTGGGCGGAGAAAAGCAGACACTTCTGGATCAGCTGAAACAGAAAATGGAAGACGCACAAAAAGCGATCTGTGAGGAAGTGGACATGGAAGAACAGCCAGCTGCTGTGGCAGCAGCTTACTGTGAAAAGCGTCTGGAAGAGAAAAAGAACAGAATCATTCTCTATAAGGAACGAATGCTGGAAAGACAGAGCGAATGGAAAGCTCTGAAACAGATGATTCCAGCAGAAACTGAGCGGGCAGAGCAGCGGGAAAAAGCAATCCATGCGAAGGAACTGCTGGAGGCGAAAGGAAAAGAGGCGGAAAAAGCGCTGCTGGAAAAGATCGGAGAAAAAAAAGAAAAGCTGGAAGGAAAAGACGAAACACAGCTCCGAACAAATATTTCCGTATGGAGTGCAAAAAAAGAGCAGCTGGAACAGGCGCAGAAGAAAGCAAAAGAAGCATATGAAACAGTGAAAGAACGGCTTACCGAAGTGCGCGCGGCACTAGAGACGATCCGCTCTCTGGAAGAAAATGAGGAGACAGATCGGACACTTCCTTCCGAAACAGAGCTGCAGGAAAAAATAGCGGAGCTGACAGAACAGAAACAGCAGCTGGAACAGAAATACAACGAACAGTATCATGCGGCAAATACAAACCGTAAGACGTACGAAAATGTACAGAATCAGCAGAACCAGATGCAGGCATTGGAGGAAGAATACAAATGGGTGCGGGCGCTTTCGGATACGGCGTGCGGCGGCATGAGTCAGAAATTGAAAATCGAACTGGAAACGTACGTTCAAATGACGTATTTCGACCAGATTCTGCGAAAAGCCAACCTGCGTTTCATGACGATGAGTGATGGTCAGTATGAATTGAAGCGTCAGGAAGCCTCAGGAAAAAATCTGAAGGTCAAAACTGGTCTGGATCTGAATGTCATTGATCATTATAATGGAACGGAGCGCAGCGTGCGTACCCTCTCCGGCGGCGAAGCATTTCAGGCCTCCCTCTCTCTGGCCCTTGGCCTTTCCGATGAGATTCAGTCGCACGCAGGCGGAATCCAGCTCGATGCGATGTTTGTGGACGAGGGGTTTGGCTCTCTTGACGAGGAATCCCTGAATCAGGCTGTGAAAGCACTGGAGGGACTGGCCGGTGGAAACTGTATGGTTGGAATTATCTCCCATGTGCCGGAACTGAAAGAGCGAATTGAGAGAAAGATTGTCGTAATGAAAAGCAGAAGCGGCGACCGCGTAGGAAGCATGGCGGTTATTGAATAAGTGAAAATCCAGGAAATAAGTTTTTAAATTTCTTGTCAGAAGGCGGATGCAATGGTATAATAAGGTTCGTTGAGCCGAAAGAACGGGCGCAGCACAGTATTTTACCTGACATCGGCCTTTTGTGCCGATTTGCAATAGAATGGAGGAAACCAATGAAAACTTCAGATTTTTACTATGATCTGCCAAAAGAACTGATTGCGCAGGATCCGCTCGAAGATCGCAGCGCCTCCCGCCTGATGCATCTGAATAAAGAAACCGGTGAATATGAGCATGGTCATTTCCGCGATATTCTGAAATATTTAAAACCGGGCGACTGCCTTGTGATCAACGATACCAAAGTAATTCCGGCGCGTCTCTACGGTTCGAAAGTCGGCACCGATGCAGCAATCGAAATCCTTCTGTTAAAAAGAAGAGAAAATGATATCTGGGAGACCCTCGTAAAACCGGGCAAAAAATGTAAGGTCGGCACGGTGATCTCCTTCGGCGACGGCATTCTGACCGGAGAGGTTGTAGATATTGTCGATGAGGGAAACCGTCTGATCCAGTTCCATTACGACGGCATTTTCGAGGAGATCCTCGACCAGCTTGGCGAGATGCCGCTGCCGCCGTATATCACACACAAACTGCAGGACAAGAACCGCTACCAGACGGTATACGCGAAACACGAGGGAAGCGCAGCCGCTCCGACCGCAGGACTGCACTTTACAAAAGAGCTTCTGCAGCAGGTACAGGATGCCGGTGTAAAGATCGCCCATGTAACCCTGCATGTCGGCCTTGGCACCTTCCGTCCGGTGAAAGTGGAGGATGTCACCCAGCATCACATGCACTCTGAGTTCTATGTGGTAGAAGAAGATCAGGCAAAACTGATCAACGATACGAAAGCAGCAGGCGGCCGTGTGATCGCAGTCGGAACAACGAGCTGCCGTACTCTGGAGTCGGCAACCGGCGAGGACGGCATTTTAAAAGCCGGAAGCGGCTGGACCGAGATCTTTATCTATCCGGGTTACCGCTTCAAGATGATCGACGGACTGATCACCAATTTCCATCTGCCGGAGTCCACACTGGTGATGCTGGTATCGGCACTGGCTGGAAAAGAGCATATTATGGCAGCTTATGAAGAGGCTGTAAGAGAAAAATACCGCTTTTTCTCCTTCGGCGATGCATGATGATTGAATAAAAAATTCGTTTATGACAAAAATACGATGCTGAAAGAAAACGACCATATAGGAACACCCGTGAAGCCCTATATGGTCGTTTTTTTCTCTGCGAATCTTCTAAATCTTTCTTTTTCCCTGCCGAAAAACAGAAGATTTTATTAAGGTTTCTGAAAACGAGCGGAACTGGGTTGTGTCAGGGAATGTTTTTGCGTATACTGATACGTGTTTGAGACAAGGGAGGACGGATTTTGAAGAGAGACGAGAGAAGAAAGTTTCCATACTATGGTATCCTGCCGCTAATTCTGACGCTGACAGCGAATTTTATCGCTTATTTTGGAACGCGGCCGTTCACCAGTTCGTGGAAACATTACAATATAGAAACGGTGCTGGATCAGCAGATCCCGGTGATCCCGTGGACGATCGTGATTTATTTTGGCTGTTATCTGGTCTGGATTGTAAATTATCTGATTGCCGCAAGCAGAGAGAAAGAATTTGTCTGGCGGTTCTTTGCAGCAGATGTTCTGGCGCGGCTTGTCTGTATGGCATTTTATCTGCTGCTGCCGACAACGAACGTAAGGCCGTCGATCCCGGAACAGGGATTCTGGAATCAGATGCTTGCCTTGCTCTACCAGATGGATGCGGCGGACAATTTGTTCCCATCGATTCACTGCCTGAACAGCTGGTTCTGCTATATCGCAGTCCGCAGCAGACGGGAGATTCCGCGCTGGTATCAGCGGTTCTCTTTCTGGGCGGCACTTGCCGTGTTTGTCTCTACGCTGACAACAAAGCAGCATGTGATTGCAGATGTGATTGGCGGAGCGCTTCTGGCAGAAGTGACGTGGCAGATCGCGGGACGCACGCATCTTGGTGCATGGTATGGCATGATATTGGAACGAAGGAGGTGGAAACGCCGTGCAGAGTAAGAAAAAAATGATCGTGAATACCGTTTTTCTCGTTGTGATTTTTGCGTTGACGATATACGGTGTTTTCCACGGCGAAGACCTTGGCGCAATGATGGAAGCAATGCGGCGGGCAGATGTGCGGTGGCTGTTGCCGGGACTGTTCTGTGTCGTGTTTTTTATCTGGGGAGAATCGATCATCATCTGGTACATGATGCATTCCTTCCAGATTCCGGTGAAGAAGCGGACATGTTTTCTGTTTTCTTCCGTCGGATTCTTTTTCAGCTGTATCACACCGTCCGCAAGCGGCGGCCAGCCGATGCAGCTCTACTATATGAAAAAGGAGAAAATATCTCTTCCGGTATCAACGGTGATTCTGATGATCGTCACGATCACCTACAAAGCGGTGCTGGTCGTGGTGGGACTTGGGCTTGTTCTGTTCGGACAGGGCTTCCTGCACCGGTATCTGACGGAAATCCTTCCGGTTTTCTATCTGGGAATCGGTCTGAATGTCTTCTGTGTCACAGCCATGCTTATTCTGGTTTTTCATCCGGCGCTTGCGCGGACAATTCTGGTTTTGGGACTGAAAATCGTGGAAAAACTGCATTTGATGAAACGAAAAGAAAGCCGCCTGAAAAAACTGGAAGCTTCCATGGAAGTCTACCAGAATACGGCAGCGTATCTTGGCACCCACAAAATGGTGCTGGTCAATGTCCTTGCGATTACCTTTGCACAGAGGTTTGCTTTATTTGCAGCAACATGGTTTGTATACCGCGCCTTCCATTTATCAGGCATTTCCTTTATCACCATTGTGCTGCTGCAGGCGGTCATTTCCGTATCGGTTGACATGCTGCCGCTTCCGGGAGGAATGGGAATCAGCGAGACACTGTTCCTGAAAATTTTCCCGCCGGTCTTTGGAAGCGCGCTGCTTCTTCCGGCAATGGTGCTTTCCAGAGGGCTCGGCTACTACGGGGAGCTGCTGGTGAGTGCAGTCTTTACCATCGTCGCACAGCTTACGATCGGGAATACGAAAAGAGAAAAAAGAGGGGGAACTACATATGATAGGGTTCTATGATTATACCGTAATATTAACATATATCAGCTTTGCATCGTCCATCAGCGGCATTTTTCTTGCAACGCGGGGACACTTTAACTGGGCGATTTTTTGTCTTGCTTTTTCCGGACTGTGCGATATGTTCGATGGAAAATTGCTCGGACGAAGAAAAACAGGACCGAAGATGAAAAGCGGTTCGGCATTCAGATCGATTCGCTCTGCGATGTGGTCTGTTTCGGTGTCTTTCCGATCGTACTCTGCTATGAGCTTGGCATGACACATTTTTACAGCATTCCGATTCTTATTTTCTACGGTCTTGCGGGCGTGATCCGTCTGGGATATTTTAACGTAATGGAAGAGAAGCGTCAGAATGAAACTTCGGAGAACCGGAAATATTACCAGGGACTGCCGATTACCTCGATGTCAGTGGCTCTGCCGCTGCTGTTCGTCTTTGCGCCGCTCTGCCGCGGATACTTTCTAATCTGGCTGCATCTGCTGGTGCTGGCGGTCGGTGTTCTGTTTATCACGGATTTCCGCTTCCGCAAGCCGACGAATAAAGAGCTTGCTGTGCTGGTAGCGGTCGTTGGAGTGGCTGTGCTCCGCGGACTTCTGATCTGGAAGGGAGGAAGAACGATTTGAGACTCTGCGCTTATCCTTACCGAAAACAGGGGAAAAATTATCCAAAGCTTGATCTGATCCGCGAGGAAAATGATCTGCAGGACCGTTTTCTACACATGATGTACAGCCATGCCGCCGGAAGAGCCGCGATGCAGCCGCTGGTTCAGTCATTTGTATCTCGTGCGGCAGGCTGCTTTCTGGACAGCCGCTTATCGGTGCCGCTGGTTGCACTGTTTGTAAAGAAAAATCATATTTCACTGAAGGAATGTACCGCAAAGCAGTTTATCTCGTTCAATGATTTCTTTGTGCGGAAGCTGAAAATGGATGCACGTCCGTTTTCCAATGCGCCGCAGGATTTTATCAGCCCGTGTGATGCGCGGCTTACGGTTTATCCGATTCATGAGAACGGGAAGTTTGAGATCAAGAACACAGAATATACGCTGGAACAGCTTCTGCGCGACAGGAAGCTGGCAAAACGGTATGAGGGCGGAACGTTATTTCTGTTTCGGCTTTCCGTGGACGATTATCACCGGTATCTCTTTGTGGATGACGGCGTCTGTTCGACGGAACGGCGGATTGAGGGTGTGCTCCACACGGTCAATCCGGCGGCGAATGATTTTTGCCCGATCTATAAAGAAAATACGAGAACCTACACGCTGCTGCAGTCCGCAAATTTCGGCACACTGCTGCAGATGGAGGTCGGCGCGATGATGGTCGGAAAGATTGTCAATGAAAATGCCGGAGCGGCGAGACGTGTACAGCGCGGCGAAGAGAAAGGCTATTTTGCCTTCGGTGGTTCGACAGTGATCGTTCTGGCACAGAAGGGAAGCGCAGTGCCGGAAAAACGGATCTGGAATTATTCGCGGCTTGGAATCGAAACGCGGGTACGGCAGGGAGAAACGGTTGGAACGGCCGGAAGAACAGGGTAAAAGCAAAAAATGGATTGTGAGGAAATGATCTTCACAATCCATTTTTGTTTAAACGTTTTTTATGCCTGCAGCCGTGCCAGATCCTGGTAGAATGTCGGATACGAGATATCCACACAGCCGGCGCGCAGGATTTCCGTCGGTGTCTCTGCGGCAAGCGAAGCGATTGCAAACGACATCGCAATGCGGTGGTCGAGGCGGCTGTCGATTTGGGCGCGTGGAACGGTTTTCCGCCCTCAATGATCATGCCGTCGTCCGTGCCTTCCAGGGAAACACCCATCGCGGTGAGTTCGTTTACCATGATATCAAGACGGTTCGATTCTTTGACTTTCAGCTCCTCCGCATTCCGGATCACGGTTGTACCGTTCGCTGTGGCGGCAAGAACCGCGATGATCGGGATTTCATCGATCAGGGTCGGGATCAGTTCGCCCTCGATGACAGTGCCGGAAAGAGACGGCGTATAGCGCACGAGAAGGTCTGCAACCGGTTCTCCGCCGGAGTTCTGCTCATTCAGAAGTGTGATGTCAGCACCCATGGCGCGGCAGACGCGGAGCATACCGTCGCGGGTCGGGTTGATGCCGACATTTTTCAGGAGCACCTCAGAGCCTGGAACTATCAGCGCGGCGGCGATGAAGTAGGCGGCGGAGGAAATATCTCCCGGCACACGGACGAGATTTCCATGGAGATCCGGGTCCGGCAGAACCGATGCGGTCAGCCCTTCGGAGGCAACGTCGGCGCCGAAGAATTTCAGCATCAGCTCCGTATGGTTTCTGGAAAGAGCCGGTTCGGTAACGCTTGTTTTTCCGTCAGCATACAGTCCGGCAAGCAGGACACACGATTTGACCTGTGCGGATGCGACCGGCGAAAGATAGGAGATGGCGTGGAGCGGATGGCCGTTGATCGCAAGCGGCGCACAGCCGTTTTCCGGAATACTGCGGATGGAAGCGCTCATCTGGGTCAGCGGATTGATGATGCGTCCCATCGGCCGTTTTTGAATAGAGGCGTCACCGGTCAGTGTACTGGAAAAGTTCTGGCCGGCAAGAATGCCGGAGATCAGGCGTGTCGTTGTTCCGCTGTTTCCGCAGTCGAGAACGGCGGACGGAGCCGAAAGCCCGTGCAGACCTTTTCCATGAACGAGGATGCGCTCCGGCGTGTTCTTGATCTCAATGCCCATACTGCGGAAGCAGGAGATGGTGGAGAGACAGTCGGCACCCTGTAAAAAGTTTGTGACTTCTGTGGTTCCCTCTGAAATGGCACCGAACATGACGCGCGGTGGGAAATGGATTTATCGCCCGGCACGGAGATTTCTCCGCGCAGAGGACGTACTGCTTTCTGGAACTGCATAACGTAACTTCCTCCTGTCAAGATATACGCGCTTTTAATTGCGGATATGAATGGTATAGCCATGGTCTTTTAAGACCTTCCGGGCAAGAATGCCTGCCTGCTCTTCATAAAATTCAATGCGGAGAGCACCCTCTTCGAACTCGCGGTTATGCGTAATGCCGATATTTTTAATACTGATCTGGTTGATGGCAAGAATTGTTGTAACGGCTGCGATTCCGCCGGCTTCATCGAGCAGGTCGCAGTAAACGACGTATTCTTTCTTTGTCGGTCCATAGGAAGAATCTTCCATGGAATTCCGGTATTCGCGGGAACTCTCAAACATATTGTAGAGCTCGTGGCCTTTTTTGTTGTCAACCAGGTATTTTGCCTGGACGAGAAGGCGGATATAGGAATCCAGCACATTCGAGAGCTGCTTCTGGTTTGAGAGACAGATCTGCTGCCATACCTCCGGGGAGGAGGAAGCGATGCGGGTGATGTCCTTGAAGCCGCCTGCAGCAACGGTTTTCATCTGCTCTTCCGGTGTGTCCAGGGATGCGAGTGCATTGACCAGGGTAGCGGCAACGATATGCGGCAGATGACTGACACCTGCGGTGATGTAGTCGTGCTCTTCGTATGTTAAAACCATCGGGATCGCCTTTAAGGACTGGACAAGATCAACGAAAGCGGAAACTGTCGCGATCTCAACATCTGGTCCGGGTGTAATCATATAGTAAGCATTTTCCAGCAGGTAATCGGTGGCGCTGGAATATCCCGTCTTTTCGGAGCCTGCCATCGGATGGCCGCCGATAAACTGGTGCGTCATGCCGAGGGTCTCAACCGCCTGATGGATTTCTCCTTTTACACTTCCGACGTCTGTGATGATACAGCCCGGTTTTGCGATGCCTTTCACGAACGGAAGATAGGAGATGTTGGTGCTGACAGGAGCACATAAGAAGATATAGTCACAGTCGGCAAAGCGGTCGTCCCGTTCTTCCAGCGCGATATCAATCACGCCTTCCTGAATTGCCTCTTCGATCGTCGCTTTGGTGCGGCAGTAGGCCATCAGTTTATACTCCGGGTGAACCTTTCTGAGGGTTTTTGCAATGGAGCCGCCGATGAGGCCAAGGCCGATAAAGCCGATACAGATTTTTTCGGATGTATCACACATAATTCAAGTAGTCCTTTCTGACAATTTTCGTAGGTAAATCGTATAAAAGACATTGTAAAGCATCTGAAATCAAATGTCAAAGATTTCTTGCTTTAAAGCGACAAAGCATTTTTGAAAGGCAGCAATTTTGCTTGTTTTGCAATCCGGCAGATTCCACAGAAAAGCCAGACAGAAAAGCGGAAGAAAGACAGAATAACCAGCTAAAATACATATAAAATTTAAAAATTCAGAAATATATTGTGAAATATGAATAATATACTTGCAAAAAAGCAAAAACTTTAGTAGAATAGTGACTATGATAAGAGGAACGGAAGACGTGAATCTTGATAAAAAGCAGAAAGGCGAATAAGAGCGGCCTTGCAATCTGCAAATTTACTTACATGGGAGGTATTACATATGGACGTTTTTAGAACTGACCGAATCAGAAATGTGGTGCTGCTGGGGCACAGCGGCTCCGGAAAGACAAGTCTGACCGAAGCTATGGCTTATCTTTCCGGTATGACAAACCGTCTCGGAAAAGTGACAGACGGAAATACCGTCAGCGATTTTGACAAAGAAGAAATCAAGCGCAAATGCTCTATTTCCACAACGCTTGTCCCGGTCGTATGGGGAAAAAATAAGATCAATGTTCTGGATACTCCTGGAATGTTTGATTTCGTAGGAGAAGCACAGGAAGCCGCTTCCGCAGCAGATGCCGCTGTAATCGTGGTATCCGGAAAGGCCGGCGTGCAGGTCGGAACCCAGAAAGCATGGGAACTCTGCGAGAAATACAATCTTCCGCGTATGATCTTTGTAACGGAAATGGATCAGGACGATGTCAGCTACCGAGAAGTCGTTGAGCAGCTCACCGAACTGTACGGAAAACGAATCGCACCGCTTCATATGCCTCTGCGTGAAAACGGTAAATTTGTAGGATATATCAATATTGTAAAGAACAAAGGCCGCAGATATATCGAAAAAGATAAAAAAGAAGAATGCCCGATTCCGGATTACTCCGTAGAATATCTGGAGAAGTACCGTGAAACCCTGATGGAATCCGTGGCAGAAACAAGTGAAGAGTTTATGGACCGCTACTTTGGCGGAGAAGAGTTCTCGGTAGCAGAGATTTCCGCAGCGCTTGCCATGAACGTAGGAGACGGCACCATCGTTCCGGTATGCATGGGATCTCCGGTGAACCTGCAGGGCGTATCGAACCTTCTGGATGATATCTGCGGATACTTCCCGGATCCGTCCACCCGTCCGTGTGCCGGCATCAATCTCAATACGAACGAAATTTTCGAGGCAAATTACGACTTTGCGAAACCGAAGAGCGCGACCATTTTCAAGACGATCGTGGATCCGTTCCTTGGAAATATTCAATGATTAAGGTTTGCTCCGGCGTTATTAAAAGCGATGATGTGCTCTATAATGTAGATCAGGAATCCGAAGAAAAACTGAGCAAGCTGTACGTGCTCGAAGGCTCCAAGCCGATCGAAGTACCGGAGCTTCATGCAGGAGATATCGGTGCCATCGCAAAACTCGGCGATGCAAGAACCGGCGATTCCCTTGCGACAAAGAACAATCAGGTCCGCTACGGAAAACCGGATGTTTCGACTCCGTACACCGCAAAACGATATAAACCGAAGAACAAAGCCGATGTAGATAAGATCTCCCAGGCCTTTGCCAAGATGATGCAGGAAGACCTGACTATGAAGCAGTCAATGATTCTGCAAACCATCAGACATTGCTGTACGGCATGGGCGACCAGCACATCGATATTATCGTCAGCAAGCTGCTGGAGCGCTACAAAGTAGAAGTAGAGCTGTCCCGTCCGAAGGTAGCCTTCCGCGAGACGATCCGCAAAAATTCGGATGTAGAAGCAAAATACAAAAAACAGTCCGGCGGCCACGGCCAGTACGGTCATGTAAAAATGCGCTTCTCCGCTTCCGGAGATCTCGAGAAACCATACGTTTTCGAGCAGGAAGTTGTCGGCGGCGCCGTTCCGAAGAACTACTTCCCGGCTGTTGAAAAAGGTATCCAGGAAGCCGTACAGAAAGGCCCTCTGGCTGCTTATCCGGTAGTCGGCGTCAAAGCCGTTCTGTATGATGGTTCTTATCATCCGGTAGACTCCTCCGAGATGGCATTCAAGACCGCAGCGATCCAGGCGTTCAAGAAAGGCTTTATGGAAGCATCCCCGGTTCTCCTTGAGCCGATCGTTTCGATGAAGATCACGGTAGACGATAAATACACCGGCGATATCATGGGCGATCTCAACAAACGCCGTGGCCGTGTGCTCGGCATGAACCCGGATCACAAGGGCCATACGATTATCGAGGCTGATGTTCCGGAACTTGAGATCTACGGATACGGCACAACACTCCGCTCCATGACAGGCGGAAGCGGTGATTTCTCCTATGAGTTTGCGAGATATGAGCAGGCTCCGTCCGATATCCAGGCAAAAGAGATTGAGGCAAGAGCTTCGAAGGTTGAAAAAGCAGAAGAATAAAGCTTTATAAAATAGTGTGATAAAACAGAGAAAATCCGGTTTCGGGAGCAGAATTCGCCCGGAAACCGGATTTTTCTGCGGTTTTTGAAGAAAAACGGAGGATATAGGAAAAAATAAATTGTAAAAACAGGGAAAGAGTGATAGAATACAGCTATATGTTCAAATGCGCATGCTGTCCTATGCGGCGGTGTGAGAAAAAAGAACTTTGAACTTGAACATGCAGGAGGTTACCTATGAGTAAAAGATATGAGCCACAGGACATTGAAAAAAGTGGCAGAAGATCTGGCAGGATGAAAAGCCTTTGCCGCCACAGATGATTATACAAAACCGAAATACTACGCACTCGTTGAGTTTCCGTATCCGTCAGGACAGGGACTTCACGTAGCCATCCGCGTCCGTACACTGCACTGGACATCGTAGCCAGAAAGCGCAGAATGCAGGGTTACAACGTTCTGTATCCGATGGGCTGGGATGCATTTGGTCTTCCAACGGAGAACTATGCGATCAAAAACCACATTCATCCGAAGATCGTTACCAAAAACAACGTACATCACTTCAAAGACCAGCTTCAGTCTCTTGGATATTCCTTCGACTGGGACAGAGAGATCAACACGACGGATCCGGAATACTATCACTGGACCCAGTGGATTTTCCTGAAACTTTTCAAAGCCGGACTGGCATATAAAAAAGAAATGCCGATCAACTGGTGTACTTCCTGTAAGGTAGGTCTTGCAAACGAGGAAGTTGTAAACGGCGTGTGCGAGCGCTGCGGAAGCCCGGTTGTCCGCAAAGTAAAGAGCGAGTGGATGCTGAAGATCACCGAGTATGCAGACAAGCTGATCGACGGTCTGGACGGCGTTGACTATATTGAGCGTGTCAAAACTTCCCAGAAAAACTGGATCGGACGTTCCCACGGAGCAGAGGTTGATTTCTCCCTGAAAGATAAACCGGAGAAGCTGACTATCTATACCACACGCCCGGATACCCTGTTCGGTGTTACGTACATGGTACTCTCCCCGGAGCATCCGTACATCGACCAGTACAAAGATGAGATCAAGAACTGGGATGAGGTCTGCGCATACCGTGAGATGGCAGCCAGAAAATCCGATTTCGAGCGTTCCGAGCTTGCAAAAGACAAGACCGGTGTCATGATCGACGGACTTTCCGCAGTCAACCCGGTTAATGGAAAAGAGATCCCGATCTGGATTTCCGATTATGTACTGATGAGCTACGGCACCGGCGCCATCATGGCAGTACCGGCACACGATGAGCGTGACTGGGAGTTCGCAAAGAAATTCAACATGCCGATCATCGAGGTTGTTGCAGGCGGCGACGTACAGAACGAAGTTTACACCGACGTTGCAGAGGGAACTCTTGTCAACTCCGGTTTCCTGAACGGACTTTCCGTTGCGGAAGCAAAAAAGAAAATTCTTGAGTGGCTCGAAGAGAACCACGTTGGAAAAGCAAAAACAAACTATAAGCTGCGTGACTGGGTATTCTCCCGTCAGCGTTACTGGGGTGAGCCGATTCCGATCGTACACTGCGACAAATGCGGTTACGTTCCGGTTCCGGAAGAATCCCTTCCGCTGGAGCTGCCGGATGTAGAGAGCTACATGCCGACCGATAACGGCGAGTCTCCGCTGGCTGCCATGACAGACTGGGTCAACACCACCTGCCGTGCTGCGGAGGACCTGCAAAACGTGAGACCGATACCATGCCGCAGTGGGCTGGTTCTTCCTGGTATTACATCCGCTATACCGATCCGAAGAACAAAGAGGCTCTGGCAAGCAAAGAAGCTATGAAATACTGCTGCCGGTTGACTGGTACAACGGAGGAATGGAGCACACCACCCTTCACCTTCTGTATTCCCGTTTCTGGCATAAATTCCTGTACGATCAGGGCGTAGTTACCTGCCCGGAACCGTATCAGAAACGTACTTCCCACGGAATGATCCTCGGCGAGAACGGCGAGAAGATGAGTAAATCCCGTGGAAACGTTGTCAACCCGGATGATATCGTAGCTGAGTTCGGTGCAGATACCCTGCGTACGTACGAGATGTTCATCGGTGCCTTCGACTTAAGTGCATCCTGGTCTCAGGAAGGCGTAAAAGGATGCCGTCGTTTCCTCGAGCGTGTATGGAAACTGCAGGACAGCCTGGTAGACGGAGATTCCTACTCCAAAGAGCTGGAGTCCAAAATGCACCAGACCATCAAGAAAGTATCCAGCGACTATGAGTCCCTGAAATACAACACAGCGATCGCAGCCATGATGACCCTGGTCAACGAGTTCTACAAAGCCGGAAAAGTAACGAGAAAAGAGTTCGAAACCCTTCTGATCCTGCTGAATCCGGTTGCACCGCATATGACCGAGGAACTGTGGGCAGACCTTGGATACGAAGGCCGTCTGTATCAGACCGCATGGCCGGAGTTTGACGAGGAGAAGACGGTAGAGGCAGTAGCCGAGATCGCTGTTCAGATCAACGGTAAAATGCGCGGAACGATCAAAATCGCCAAAGATGCAGATAAAGAGACCGCAATCGCCGCTGCAAAAGAGGCAGTTGCAGACAAACTGACCGGAAACATCGTAAAAGAAATTTACGTACCGGGAAGAATTGTGAATATCGTTCAGAAATAATAATTATGTAAGCTGAAGAAAGGAGGCTGATTCTTGGAAAAAGAGTCAGTCTCCTTTTGCATAAATATTGCTGTTTAGCAAGGAGGGATACAAAATGGATCTTAAAACAATCAGACAGGAAGCGCGTGCGTCGCAGAGGAGCTGATTACGACGGCGCAGATGAAACCGGGACAGACTCTGGTAGTGGGATGTTCTTCGAGTGAAATTCACAACAGTAAGCTTGGAACGGATTCCAGCCAGGAGATCGGGCAGGCGGTGTTTGAGGCGCTGTATGCGTGTACGAAGGAGCATGGGCTGTATCTGGCGGCGCAGTGCTGTGAGCATCTGAACCGCGCGGTTGTTCTGGAGCGTGCGGCGGCAGAAAAATACGGTTACGAGCCGGTCTGCGCGGTACCGTGGCTGCATGGCGGCGGATCGTTTGCGATGGCGGCATACTATGGATTGGAGGACGCTGTCACCGTAGAGCGTGTGCAGGCGCATGCAGGTATTGATATCGGTGATGTGCTGATCGGCATGCAGCTGAAGGCAGTAGCCGTTCCGGTCCGGGTATCGCAGAAAACGATCGGAGATGCGCACGTTGTCTGCGCGCGGACAAGACCGAAATACATCGGCGGCGAGCGGACGCATTACGCGGAAGATCCGGAGATGAGAAAGTAAGAAACTGTGATTTATATAATTATTCCTCTAACTTTCCCCATTTTATAGCTTTCCCGCCTGTCCATTAGTGAAATGATATGTAGTTTCCCTTATTTTTGCCCTTATGAGATTAATCACAAGGGAAATAAGGGAAATTTTTTTAGTCATTGCCCACCACTTTATCAAGAAGCCGAACTTGATTTTCGT
>ENA-OQJH01000458-OQJH01000458.1-human-gut-metagenome-genome-assembly--contig:-NODE-458-length-22297-cov-10.086333_pt1 | contig 22297 bp, 20 predicted proteins | sample MGYA00242597_ERZ504763 | MGnify/ENA primary metagenome ERZ504763 (study PRJEB26092, sample SAMD00036359) | human gut metagenome | host: Homo sapiens | study: EMG produced TPA metagenomics assembly of...
TGCATTTCCAAATCGCCCACATATTTCTCATTTAGAATCACATTCGAGAAACTGCTGGGGTTCCAGTCCGCGCCAGATACCGTTTTCCAGCCTCGCTCATTCATCTCGTTGATAATGGTTGCACGGCCAGCTCCGCAAGCATATCTCCGAAAAAGGTATCGTACCGGTTCTGCCTGCTCTTCATTGATGATCCATTCCCCGTTTTTCCCTTTGTCATATCCGATCATCCGGCTTAGATGGACCATCGGCTTCCCTTCCTGGAACCGCTTCTGATAAGACCAGTGGATGTTATCCGAAATGGAATGGCTTTCTTCCTGGGCAAGTGCGGAGTAAATGGTCAAGATAACCTCACTGGTGGAATCCAGCGTGTTGATGTTTTCCTTTTCAAAAAAGATGCCCACAGGAGGTGTCAGCTGTTTCAGCTGTCTTGCACAGTCGAGGGTGTCCACGGTATTCCTTGCGAATCTCGATATGGATTTTGTGACAATTAAATCGATCTTTCCCTGTCTCGCATCCTCCAGCATCTGGTTAAACTCATCCCTGTGCAGACGGCTTGTTCCGGTGATTCCCTCATCCGCATAAATTCCTGCAAACGTCCAGCCCGGATGCCGCTGTATCATATCCGTGTAGAACACCTTCTGGGTCCGGTAGGACGTTTTCTGTTCATCTGAATCTGTGGACACTCTGCAATAAGCTGCCACCCTTAATCCCTTGGGCTTTTCCTGGGCAGCCTTTTGAGCCGCTGCTTCCTTTATCAATCGTAAAACTTCTGACATTTTTCCTCACCCCTTCTTCACATATTTTTTTCGGTAGCAGTTATCCCGCATGGCCTGTCCGTCAAAATAGGCTGCCGTATACCGGTAATCTTCTATATTACTGTACATGACAACCTCCGTCCTTGTATCATCATACCAGTGAACCGTGTAGTTTAACGGGGAATGGACCGTAATAGAAAGGACGAATGCCTTGCAGTAATCTGAGGTCACTCCATTCAAAAACTGCACCACGCCGTCCCTTCCTTTCGGAAGTTCCTTCATCCATTCAATTGCCCGTTCTCTTCTCTCGTGGTCATTCTCCAAATCCTCCCAGTAGCCTTCCAGATACTCCAGCCGTTCTTCCAGATGCTTTTTCTCATCCATATCCCGGTCAAATTTTTCTTTCAGCCGTCTGATCTTCTCAGTATTATTTTGAATGACTGCTTCATCGATGCTCTCATCTCCCAGCAGTTCCCGTCTGGTCTGCATTACATCGTTCTGGCTTTCCAGAAGGCGCAGTTTTTTCCCACTGCTTTCCATTCCAATCTGAAGGGTGGCAATCTGCCGTTTGTAAAAAGCACGGTCCCGTTCCATAAAATCAGTGTGCTGGATATTCTCCAGTCTTTTGATCATCTGCGGAACAAAGTCATCAGCTTCCTTTGTAAAACCTTCAAACTGCTCTCCATAACGGCCGCTCATGATATCTGCCACTCCCACATTGTCATGAATCGGCTGTGTGCTCAGCCGGAACCGTTCAATGATTGCTTTACGGAAAGCCCTCACAATCTGCTCTTCATAAATTTTCTCGCAGTGGCAGATTCTCTTTCCATTATCAATCTCAGCTGTTGGGCAGTACCAGATAGGATAGTTTTTTGAATTTCTCACTCGGAAGAATCTGCCGCATTCTCCACACAGGATCCTTCCTGAAAATGGCTTTGATCCTTTCTTTACTCCCTTCTCTTTCTTGGCGGCATTGGCTCTGCGGATTTCTTGAACAGTTTCAAACAGTTCTTCGTCTATAATCGCCGGATGGTGGTTCTTTACCAGATACTGCGGAAGTTCTCCATTATTCCGCTGGGTGTTATGGTTCAGAAAGTCCACGGTGTATTTTTTCTGGATCAGGACAGCTCCCGTATATCGTTCCCTTTGTATCATCTGAGAGATAATCCTTCCAGTCCATCCTTCTTCCAGATCACTGTTCAGCTGTCCTTTCTTTGAGTTCTTTTTTCTGGCTTTGACCGCCACGGTCTCAGGAGCTGGAATCTGGTCATAATTCAAACCTCTGGCAACATCTGTATAGGCAGTACCCTCTGCCACCTCCTGAAAAATCCGGCGCACGATTTTTGCTTCTTCTTCCACAATTTCGATATCCCTATACTGATATCCACTTTCTGTCGTGACCATCTTTCCATTGTAGCGATACCCATATATGACCATGTTCTTTACCTCACCTCTCGGATAGCGCATCTTATTTCCAAGATTGATGTTTCTGGAAATACTCCGGCTTTCTTCCTGGCAATCGCCGCAAGTGTCGTAAGAATGAAATCACTGGTCGGATCAGCTGTGTCCAGATTTTCTTTCTCAAAAAGGATCGTCACATTGTTGTCATGCAAAATATTAAGGGCGGTCATAAAATCCGCCGTATTTCTGGAAAAACGGGAAATCGACTTGCATACAATACGGTCTATTTTCCCTTCCCTGCAGTGCCGCAGAAGTCTTTTGAATCCAACACGCTTATCCTTGACCGTTCCTGAAATTCCATAATCGGAGTAAACCCCGATTGGATTCCAGTCTGGATTGTTTTCGATCAGCTGATGAAAATACCGTTCCTGCGTTTCGTAGGAGTTTTCCTGGTCACTGGAATCAGTGGAAACTCGAATGTAAGCGGCTACGTTCAGATGCCCTTCCTTTTCCTTTGTCCTGCGAAAAGAAGCTGTGGAAATAAATTCATTTTCTTCTTTCATTGCTTCTGCCTGTGGCTGGAAGACCGCTCGAACTCGCTTCTCAACCCACCGACCCGTTCCATAACAGGAACTGCCTGCTGCATTTTCTCCTTTGCAGCCAACGCCTTCTGGATCAGGGAAGCAATTCCGGCATCTCCGTTTTCCTTGGATTCGGATAACGGCAACTTTGTCTTTTTCTCTTTTTGTTGGGTAGACATCTCTTGGCGCACAACGCTTTCCTGCAAAAAAGAAGATGCAGCCGCCTTCTTTTCAGAGAGGTCAGCTGCACCACTTTTTTCTTTCACCGCTTCATAGGATTTCTTTTCCTGCACAGGCATCTGAGTCACAGATGTGGTTTCCGGCAGACTGATTCGCCCTGTCCGGTCGCTGCCATCAACATCTTTGAAAGCTCGGCTGCTGAAGCATTCGGGCGGCTTTTCTGTTTCTGCTGTACGGTACTTTTGACCGTTGCGTTCTGCAGTTTCTGCAAAAAATCATTTGCTGTACTCATCTTGTTCTCTCCTTTCCGCCCATCTGCTTTTCTCTTCGGGCAGTCACATATTCCCTCTACTGCGTGATATTATCAAGTAAATTCGGTGCAGAAAGACGGAGAATAATCCACCCGATTATTGTCCTATCTGCACCATCCAATATGTAAAGGCCTGCCTGAAAAGACAGAGCCATATCTCTTACAGTTTCTTGGCAAAATCAAGGCTGATCCAGCCATTACGCTTACCGGCATAGGCCTTCAGCAGACCCCAACGGGTTGCTCCCTCACCGTCTGCTTCCTCTACAATTGTAAATATGCCTTTTCCAGTGTACTGCCCGGTCTTAGCATAGTTCGTACCAGGTCCCTTACGGATATTAAGGTCACTGATTGAAACGCGTACCGCATACGGGCAGTTTGCCTTAACTTCCGGGTAGACTGCCTTACCCGCCGGGTCATAAACGAAATAGCCCGGATTGACATCCGCACACTGCTTTGCGTAAGCCAAGTCATGGAAAGCACCCTTCTGAGAAGCCGCATTCTGCCAGCTTTTGCGGACACGGTACCAGCCGGAGATAACCGTACCCTCAGAAGCCTTTGCCACATCATACTGCGTAAGGTTCCAACGCTCGATGATACTGCAAAGATTCTGTACATAAGTGTGGCTGGTCGCATAACCACCATCTTTGATCAGCTGTACCGCTTTCTTGTAATCCGTGCAGCCGGCCAGACCTTCATAGCGTTTCTTACTGCCGTTCATCGCACCGAGCAGATATGCGGCATGGTCGGTAATGGAATCCTCCACACAACTGTACTTTCGGAAGTCGGCTGTGATCGTGACCATCGAGCCATCATCATTCTGCTCCTGTGTTTTCTTGGTATAGACAGACTTGCCATCCCAACTGCTGCCGCTCCAGCTGTTCCCGGAAAGCGAAGTCTTCATGCCAAAGCAGTTATTAGCATTCTGTGCCAGCTCAGATTTACCGTAGCCGGACTCAAGAATGAACTGAGCCATTGACACGCAAGCAAGAATGCCAGTGGTTTTCTGGTTCGCAGTAAACAGCGGACCGATCTTTGCAACTGCTTCTGCTTCCGAGAGATTTTTCAGTGAAGAAGCCTGCATGCCAGATGAGGATGAACCGCCCAGTGCTGCAGTCACCTTCACGGCCAGATCACCAAGACGGGCATACAGCCAGTTTCCAGGGCAGCTTTTGTTTGCAAACCAGCGGTGAACTGTCAGAACCATCTCGTCTGCGGCAGGTACATAATTGAGAGTTTTATTCTTATCTCCCAGCCACAGAAGTTTTTTCTTGCCGTTTCGTCGGCAGATATCGGTACAGAGCTTAATGAGTGAACTGTACACCGCACTGTTCATGGCATACGGCTCATTCATATCACTGGCACATTCGATGGTGACCGCCCTCTGGTCATTGGCATTGCTGGACGAACACCAGCTGCGGTTCTTTTCCTCGACACAAAGCGACACACGGCCATCTGTACCGATACCGTAGTTACAACTTGCCTGACGGCTCGTACTGGTAAAACAGCCGCAGATGCTTTCCGCAGAAAGCTGACCGACCACACAATGCGGCGTAATGCGGTCGATGCTGTGTGTCCTCTGACCGGAATGGTTCGGAGAGAGCTTGGTGTAAACAACGAGTGGACTATTGGTATATCCCATAATGATTTCCTCCTTCTAAAAAAAATTGAGGCCCAGATCACTCTGAACCTCGTGCTGTGGTTATTTGGTTGTTACGGAATCAGCAGTTTCATGCCGACCCGGATAGCGTTGGAAGTCAGCCCATTCAGCACACGGATATCCGAACAGCGGTCGCCGCTCCCCAGTTCCCTTTCTGCGATCTTCCAGAGATTATCACCGGGAACCACAGTATAGATCTTGCTGGCCGTGAAGGCATAGGTATCCGCACTGTTAAGAACGTAGGCTAGACCGCTCACCGCTTCCGGGCACTTTATTTTCAGCCAGCCCGCACAGAATTCCACGATTTCAATCAGTGTGTTCCTTTTGTAAACGGTCACGACTTCTGCGCCAGTGTCCGGCATCTCCCTGATATTCATGAGGGTCTTGAGTTTGCCGTAGGCAATGGTTGCCGGAAGCTCCTCTGCAGTCGGGAACTCGTTCTCATCCACTTCAGCCTCTGCTTCTTTCTCCGCTGGGGTATCTTCCACAGGGGCTGTGGTTTCCGGCTTTTCTTCCGGGATATCGTCCACGACTGCTTTCTCTTCACTCTCATCTGCACCAGTATCTGGTACAGCCTCTTCCGGATAGATCACGTTGCCGTCATTGTCGAACACACGGCTGCCGGGGTTCTCATCACACTTGGCTTTTGCATTCGCCAGCAGACGATACGCTCCCAACTGGGATGCTCATCTTCCCAGACTTCACGCACACGGTAATAGCCGTTTGTCAGCTTTGCGGGATACTCTTTCTTACTCATATTGCTTTCCTCCTACTAATGAGGGAGAGACTCATCACCTCTCCCCGTTTTCCTTACTCTTTGTTCTGCTTGTCGCTCTTTTCTTCCTTCAGCTGTGCCAGCATCTCCTTCAGCTTATCCGGCACCGGAAGGCCAATGACAGCCGCATTTTCGAGGCAGCTCAGACCTTCATTTGCCAAATAGAAAAACACAACAGCAGTTCTGATAGCTGCGCCATTCTGAAGAATCTGCGTATCAATGATGTTGCAATGCCAACCAGTACGAAGATACACACCTTCTTGGCAATACCCTTAAAGCCAACTTCAGAAGAAAGTTCATGCTTGATGCTGCTGCCAACACCCCGGTGAAGTAGTCGCAGACCACAAACACCACCAGTGCATAGAGAAAGCCATCAAATCCGCCGAAGAACCAGCCCAGGAAACCACCCAGACCTGCGAACATCCACTCAATCTTATCGATCACATTCTGCATAATCTTGTCCTTTCCAGCCCTTTTGGGCATAAAAAACAGGCGGTATCTCTGCCGCCCTTACGAAAAAATACTCCTTCTATAATGAACACTGTTTCACAGCAAATAACAGACACTTTGCGTGAAAATCAGTGGAAATTTATTTTCCGAATGCACGGATTACAGATCCTACCACACATTCTCCGATTCTGGCGTAGCCTTCCGTACTGCAATGGAGCTGGTCGCCATTAAACGGATACGGCGAAGATCCCGTATATTTTTCCAGAATAATGCTGCCATTCCGCTTCTGATAATAGGACTGTCCGTTCACATACCGCTGTGGTACACTTCCAACCACCCTGCCGGATGCATCTAGCTGATATTTGGCATACTGCTCGTTCACAGCATTCTTCTGTGCGCCAAAGACACTCCACGTCCTGCGGTTGATCCCGCTCTCATGCCAAAGATCACAGACCGCCACATTATTTGCCTGTGCAATTGCCTTGATCGTATCTGACAGCTTTTCCATCGTCTGCCCGGTGCCCGCCGGGTACTCTTCATACCCGTCTGCATCCACATACGGATATTTGCCCGCACAGTGCGGTGTTGCCATCAGAACATGGCAGGTCAGATTCCCGGCATCCTCCAGTTCTTCATAGATGCGATTTAAAAGATACTGGATTCGACCACAGATAGTACTTTCAGCTGGGTGACAGTCACCCACTTGGCCAAACGTAGTCGCTCTCTCGTTGTAAGCTGGAAGAACAACGATCAGGCTGACATCTTCCACATCAGTGGCCATCAGCGGACGCAGGACACCGTTTTTATCTGTTTCGGAATTGTAAGTTCCTTCCAGACCGTTATCGCCGTCTGTCATTCGAAGAATCCCGATCCCGCCTTTGGCATGGGTATACACCTTCATCCCCAGCAGCTCTTCCAGCTTTTTCTGCCACTTTCCTGCCGCTGTAATGCTGTCGCCGATGACAAGAGCTTTCTTGTCCTTCCAGCTTCCCGATACAACCGCATATCCGGCAACAGCAGCTTTCTCTGCGGCATCAGATGCCACTGCGTGATCCGCCTTTTTCGCTGTCTCCGCATTTTCAGCATGATCCGCTTTTACCGCCACTTCTGATTTTTCTGCCAGAATAGCGCGCGTTGCATTCCGCACAGATGCCTCTCGTTCCGTTATACTGCTGTGACTGAGCGCCTCAATCTCCGCATCGGAAAGCCCGGTCACATTCAGCACCCACATGGTCACAACAAAGGAAGTGTAATTGGAACCCGTCAACTGCACCGCAAAATTCAGATTATCCTTTCCACCAGCATATTCGTAAACCAGATTCATTTGAAACGGAAGCGTTGCTTTGTTCAGTGTTCCACACGGCACACGTTTTGCCCAGTTTGGAATACCCGGTTCGATGATGCCAATGGATACCTCTCCCAGCTGTGTGTCATCCGTTTCTACAGATTCCACCCTGCCAAAGACAAGATACTTCCCGGCAGCCAGACCACTCAGCCGTACTCCGCCGAACACGCCCCAGTCTTCGTTGCGGGTCACGGCAGCCTTTGCCCACGCATACATTGTGTCCTTTTCCTGAAACTTGCTGGAGAAAGGAATCATTTCAGAAAAGGCAGGGCATCCATATGCTACATTGCCCAGCATTTCCCGTGTCTGGTCTGAAATGCCGGTTCTGTCTGCATACGGAACGCTCATGACTTTTCCGGCAATGCCCCATGTGTCATAATACTGAAGGATGCTGTCCTCAACCGGACTGCTGCTGATCAGTGACAGAACTTTCTGCAGTTCATCATCACTCTGTCCCGTCACATCCAGTAGGACACATCTGCCGTCACACTCCACTACAGCATCATTCCTTGCAACACACGGAGAAATATCCAGCCTGTATGCATTCTCCAGAATCTCTCCGAAAAATACCACATAGATTTCATTTCCGTGAGCAACTCTTACCACCTTCGTCACATGAGTATTCAGATTTGCACCTTTGGAATCATACTGGTAGCAGCTCACACCGGCACAGGAGCCGGAAATCTCCCGGATCTTGGAGATGAACAGATATTTTCGGAATTTGCCCATCAGCATATTGGTAAAACGATGGTAGAACTGACCGTAATCCGTAGTCCCCGTGATCCGGTAATCCAGAAATTCTCCTGCTTCACATTTAGCTCCCAGCAGAGCCGGCATCGCAGCCTTTGGGAACACCTCACCCAGATTACCATTGGAACCGGCAAGTGCCAGCTTTGCTCCGGTGATCCCATTCTCCACAGCCTGACTGTATTGCCCACGGATTGCCTCTCCTGCGGAGGGATACACCGTTCCGTCCTGTCCAACCCGGACATCGACCAGTTCTGCCGCATAATCAGCCTTAGCGTCTGTAGAAGCTGTCACGTTTGCATCCAGCCGCTTGTTCATCTGTTCCACAGCTGTGTTCATGGCATCTTCTGTTTTCTGCATGGCAGACTGTGCATCGGATACTTTGGTGTTTACCCGGCTCTCTGCTTCCGATACTTCTTTGCTCATGGATGCTTTCGTCTCCGAAAGATTCCTGTGCATTCCTTCCACATCTTCTGCAACATCCGTTTCCAGTCTGTGCATCTGGGAGTTGAAATGACTGCACAGACTCCAATAATCCGTATCGGTCAGCACTGTACCTGCCGGAACTGGCTTTCTGGAGATATAACCATCCCCACTTTCCGCGTCCAGAACGATTGTCAGTTCTTCATATTCCTTTTTCTGATCCCATACGCCATCGTGTTTCGGAATGATCCGCTTACCCTTAAAAGTTCCCATAAAAAATCTCCTTCCTGCCGGTATTTATCCGGCTGTCCTCATAACAGTTTCGGATAGTCACCCGGTCAGGGAGGAGTTCTTTTCTTATGGCGGTCAGGTTTTACCCCCCCCCCGAACATTTTTTCGATATACCGCTTTTTCTTCATTTTAGTGTCCTTTCTCTTACTGTTCCAAAATTCCAAGTTCGATCATCTTCTTATACAGCATAGTTCCGATGACCGTCTTGGTTGCAGCTGTGTAATGAACGGAATCTGCCAGCAGTGTCTGCGGAACCTGTCCCTGTTTGATACGCTCGATGTCCGCATCCGTGGGATCAAGGCCTGCATCGTCCAGACCATAGCAGCTGATGACCGTCTTGCCATCCGTGTCATACACCGGATGCGCCAGATACTCTCTGAGACTGACGAAACGTCTGCCAAACGCCTGCTTCATCTGCTTTTCATATTCTGCACGCTGGCTTTCCGTTCCAGACGAAAGGCCCAGCACCAGATATTCCTTTCCCTTGAAGTGGCTAATCATCTGCTGATGCATCCGGATCAGTCTGTAAGGTCTGTATATCCTCCGTTCTGGCCTATGAAAAGGATCATCACTTCAGAAGGCTGATTGTGCAGCCGGTCAAATGCAGTACGGACCGCAGTCGGACGCTTGATTGTGACAGCTTCACCAGCGACAGAACGTGTAAACGTCCAGATGCCGTTGGTATCTGCATAGTTTGTGCCAGTCCAGCGGAGTGTGCCTTCTACCTCGCCAATCTTGACCGGATTGACGTGAGCTCCACCCTGCAAAAGCGGTGTTACCTTGTAGCCTTCTTCTGTCAGGATACCGGAATCCGTTTTTCGCACAGCAAGCGTCACTGGCTCACAAGCAGCCGGAATGGTAATGTTGTTGACCAGCATCACATCGGCTCCCTGACGGGCAGCAATCGTTCTGGCATTCTCGCCACCGGTACCGCCGTTGTAGACCGGAATCCCGGACAGCTTCTGAAGAGTGGACGTCCATCCACCTCCTGCGGTAAGAGAATCGCCCCAACAGACAATACCCGTCAGCACAGTCGCTTCTCCAGATTTTTTATTCGTGCTTCCTGCCCATTCAGTCTTTCTTCTGCCTTCTCCGCACCGGATTTCAGCTGTTCCAACGAAGCATCCACCTCTGCAAAGCGTTCTTTCAGCTTTCCGTGGTTCACATAGGAACACCAGTAGGTGTATTTACTCTGGAAGAAGGTTGCCATATCTTCATTGGAAAAACTGTCATCCGCAAAAGCATAATCCTGCCAGTACCATTTCGGAGTCCATACAACAGGCTCCTCTCCGGAATACTTCCGAGTGTTCCAGATGCCAAACCAGCTGGCACTGAATGTTCCTGCTTCTTTCTGTACTCGGATTACTTCCAGTATTTCCTGCGTAAAAGCAAACCGCCAGACATACATCTTTCGTTTTCCGTAAATGGTACGCTTCAGCACTGGTGAAACATTGATTGGATTCGTGAACTTACCATCCAGATAATAAGCAATCAACAGCCGGTTATCATACGCACCACCCTGAACACCTTCCGGACAGTTCTCGAATTCCTCGATCTCACAGAGATAACAATACTGATAGCCTTCTTCAAACTTCCGGAGCATCTCATCAAAGGACATCATGCCGCTCAGCTGCTTGGCATATCCCTGGTTATGCGGCTGATCGGATTCTTTGCTCAGACCGATGCTGAACTCGACCACCTGGTCAAAACCTGTACCGCTGATCTTTGCACTTGCCCGGTTGCCGGTACTCTGGAATCCAAAACGGTAGGCATATGGATACTTCTCCGGGTACGCCAGCGTATCTAGCCCAAACGAATAACGCACTCCCGGATGATTCAGCAGTTCCTCCGCCGGGACGAGGAAGAAGTTATCTGCAATGACCGCACTCCCTGCGCTTCCGGCATACCCGGCTTCCTCTGCACTCTCAGCCTCCTTTGCATGGGTACACTTCCGGCTTCGTTAGCAAATGTCGCTGTTTCTGCATGGTCTGCACGGCTTATAAACGTGACCGGGCAATGAAGGACTGCTGGTTTACAATAGAGGTTGTCAACTGGATCTGTCCCAGATTTTCTACGATTTTGTCATTCAGAAAACTGCCTGCGAAAACGATATACAGCGGTTTCCCCAGTGCAATGACTTTTTCCACCATCTCCTGTTCCAGAGGGTAAAATATCCGGGAACCGACCGTAACGGATGTGGTAATGATCGGGGTGACCGTGGATGCCCAGCTTCCAATACTGTTGACATAAAAGCGAACTTTCACTTCTGCCCCTTCAAGCTCCTTGTTTCCTTCCGGTCCGATGCCTCCAGAGTCAGTTCCAAATACAGCCGGTCCAGCCGTTTCAGCTTCATCATCTGTTCATAGGAAATGCAGTAAGCAAAATGCAGAGATGACCATTGGGGCTTTTCATACTGTGTCACATAGGCAGCATGGTCAAACTTGAATACCACATTCTGACCATCCACCTCTGCTCCCGTCACACCTTTTGACAATGCGCCATTTGTGTTGTCCTTCGGCCCAAAATAATAAGATACCGGCAGCCTTGGTGCTGCCATTGCATCGATCAGTTTCAAACGCTCAGCCAGGCTGTCATATTCCACACCTGCAGAGTCTGTATGACAGTCCGTCACCTCTTTCAGGATTGCCTCGTGCGCCCGCAAAAGCTGTGGTAGGGATGCCTCTCCGGCTCTGGCATTGATGATTTCCTGCTCCAGAATCCGCAGACAGTCATGCTCAGAAACATATTTCCATCCAAGATCTTTGACAGCTGTTGTTTCATACGCATACACATAAAACTCACTGTCCTGTGCAGCAGCTTTTTCCCTGCGGATACAGAAATAGAGTTTTCTGGATGCCGTGTACTTCGTCACAAACTCTTCCCAGCGGCTTTCGGAAAAATCCAGATCAAACGCTGCCAGATAGCCGTTTTCCTCATTCAGCTTTACTGCACTGAGGGGCACACAGCCAACTTTTCCATTATCACTGCCCCATGCATTCGGGGAGTTCGTAATGATAGCCTGTCCTTCATACGGCACCTGATTACTCAGAATAACGATCCGGAACGACTTTTCTTTGCACTCTTCATAGGAACCGAAGAAACCAAGAAAGGTTCCCGTGTAACCAGAAACATGATGAACCAGGCAGTGAACAGCTGCACCTTCTATACTATTCTGAACAGTATTCTCATTCCGGTATGCAGTTCCCATTTCTGCTGGAACAATTTTTCTTGCCAAACCTGCCGTAATGCTGCGGATGGCTTCCCCGGCACTCGGATAGGTAGTTCCTTCGCTGTCCACTCTGGTATCCACCAGTTCTGCGGCATAGTCCGCCTTGCTGTCCGTGGATGCCGTCACATTTGCATCCAGACGTTTATTCATCTGGGCAACTGCCGCATCCATGCTGTTCTGTGTGTCTTTCATGGCAGACGTTGCAGCAGTTACCTTTTCACCCATCCGGTTCTCTGTTTCTGAGAGTTCCTCTGCCATTTTCTGATGGGTCTGCGAAAGTTCCTCACTCATTGCTGACTTCGTATTGGCAAGGTCTGTGTGCATTCCTTCCACATCTTCTGCCACATCCGTTTCAAGACGGTGCATCTGGGCATTGAAATGACTGCACCTTGCCCAGTAGTGCTCGTTTGTGAGCAGCGTACCGGCGGGAACATCATACCGGCTGATATAGCCATCCCCCGTTTCCGGGTCAAGAACGATCATCAGCGGTTCATAACTTCTCGCCTTGTCCCAGTCTCCCTCATGCCGGGGAATGACTCTCTTTCCAAGAAATTCTCCCATTGTATCTCCTTCCTCCGGATCTCCGGCATCATTGTTCTTTTTCTTCTCCATACTGGATGACCAGTTGTGATTCTTCATCCAAAGAAAACACCAGACCCAGATCATCCCAGGACTGAAAATTCAGATAGCCGTTTCCGTCAATGGAGCTGTTGACCATCTTGTCATACACATCTTCTGCCACCTTTTCCATCGTGCTGGAATAGGAACCTTTCATCAGCCCCAGTTCATCGTCCGACTCCATGACGAGATATCCATCCTCGGAAATATAGAATCCCTGAATGCCCGCCACCGTTGCATCCACGCATTGCTTATAGGTCAGCGTTGCAATCTTCCGGTTCGTGATCGCCGCCCGTGCCACGTTCAACGTCAGGTTGAACATTCCCAGCACATCCCCCTCATCAGAAAGAAGGTAAATGTCGATGGGAAAACGACCATATACTTCCGTCATAAAAGAAGTGACGGTCAGGATGATCGTACCGGAATCCACAAACACAAGCTCCGGTCTGGATTCGCTGGAATACTGGAACACCGCTCCATCTGGCCTTGTACCCGAATAACTGACGATGGTACCTTCCTGCACAACATATTCCACCGAATTCTGATATAGTCGGCATCTGACTTTTCGTGCCTGATTGTCAAACTGTTTGACTGGGATCTGGACAGGGATCAGATTTTCCGTGAAAGACAGTTCAATCTCCTGAAAGATCCGGACTGGTTTCACTGTTGTTACTGCCGTCTCCTGTGCTTCCTGTGTCTGTATTTCCACTATTTGTTTCCTCCTTACTGCCATCGCTTTCGCCTCCTCCCTACCCGGTGTTGTCCGGTTCTTCTGGCTCTACTGGTTTCTCTGGTTCTTTTGGGTCTTCTGGCTCATATCCAACAGTTCGCCAGTTTTCTCCATCCCACAGTTTCAGCCGCAGATTCTTCTTATCGACCCACAATGCATCGTTTCCCGGCTCCTCTGGTGCGGTTTCCGATACTGGGATACTCGGCTGATACTTTTTATCCAGTTCTTTTTCGACATCTTCCGACAACTTCTTTGCCACGCTGTATCTCTCATCCAATTCCTTTTGCAGTGCTTCCGAAAGTGTCGTGACATTTCCATACCGGCTGTCCAATTCCTCAGCCAGTTCTTTGGATAACTTCTTTGCAGTTTCATACCGCTGATCCAGCTGCTCTTGGAGTTCGGAAGAAAGCGCTGTTGCCGTCTTATACCGATCATCCAGTTCTTTCAGCAATTCCTCGGAAAGCTCCGTAGCTTTCTTGTAGCGGTCATCCAGTTCCTTGAGGGTCTGTTCCAGCAGGATTGCTGTCTTGACTGCGGTGTCATCCGACTCCCAGCCATAACCCCACGTCTTACCGCCATCCGTGGATACAAACAACCCGGCAGAGCTGTTCTTCCATGCGACCGTTGACTGTTTCAAAGCTGCCGCATTGAATGCATACCGGACCGTATTGCCTTTGCTGTCCGTCTCATTCTTATAATGAAGGCCAAACAGTGCGGCAAAAAGCGCACCGTCATAAATGATGGATGCTGTGATTCCACCGACCTGCTCCCCCACTGCTGTCTCCGCACGGACCGCTGTATCGTAGGCAATCGTTGCTGTATTCCGGATGCTGTTGAGTGAACCGGTCAGGGAGGAATTCCGGCTGCTGACCGTGGAGTTTGAGAGCGTGATGCTGTTATAGCGTTCCAGCAGCGCATCATACTCGGTCTCGGTAACTTTGGAACTGACTTCGATACCCAGCTTTGAGATAAACACATGGACCGTATCGCAAAGGGAGACACGCTCTGCTTCCACGATGTCCTCATACCCCGGCGTATTCCAGAGCTGTAAAAAGTCGATCTTGATGTCGATTTCCGGCTCCGTTAAGTCCGTGGTGTCGATATAGTTCTGTGCGTATTCCCGAAGTGCCGCTTCACTCGGCTTTTCCTGAAAATTGCTGGTACAATCCAGCACGGTGATCTTCTGGTAGGGGATCGACCGTTTGCTTTGCAGCACCACCTTCTCCGGCAGTTCCATGACTGCCTGCGTTTCGTTGTCTACCCAGTACGGATGCACCCCTGTGATCGTGTTCTCGATGGACTTTTCCATCTTGAAATCCGTCAGGTTCTTACCGTAGATGATGTGAACGTTATGGTCGGCACCTCTGGCCTTATGGAACTTGACCGTATACCGGTCCCACTCGAACTCACCGCCAAAAACATCCAGAACTGACCCGGCCATACCTCCAAGGCAGTTTCGGAAGGAGGATGGAACTCCCAACGTAAAGATTGCACTGGATTCCACATCCGCCCAGACATTAAACGGACAGTCAGAAGCCGCGTGGCTTTTCATCCCCTGCATTGCCCCGACACAGCCGGTCACTGAAAACGGCGATACCGTGATAAAATTGAGCTGGTAGGAAATATGCCGTGCCTGCACTTCCAGCTTGCCATCAATCGGAGTCGTAATCTTGTAGATTCGGAACGGCTGAGACTGCATGGTATCGGATGGCTTGGCAAGGATGATATTCCCTTCCTCCAGCATTTCCGCATGAATGCCATCTGCCGGACAGACGAGCTTCAGCTCATAGCTTCCGTTTCTCTTTTCCGTTACAGTACAGGACTGTGCATCTGCCAACTTTCCGATGCCGTTATGGTCAAATTTCATTTCCCTGGAATCATATAAACATGGAATCACCGGCCTCACCTCCTGTCACAGTGTCCACCAGCGAGGAGTCACCTCCACCGCCGTGATACCACCCGTCCATGTGATCGTGGTCTTTCCCTCCAGCAATTCCGGGAAGTCCTCTGAAAGGATGGTCTCGTTGCAGAACCCAGCGGCATTATAAGCATTGTGCGTTTCACAGTTGAGCAGCACGTAATCCTTGATGCTGTGGATGGTGATCTTCTCTTCACCCACATACAGTTCGCCGCCAGAATCTCCGTAGACCTTGAAGATGGGCTGTGCCGGAAAAGCGAAGGGATTCTTTAAGGTCGACCTGCCATCCAGCCGGATCACCCTCTGCCCATCCACGCTCCAACGCTGGGGCTTACAATTGAAGGTAAGTTCCATCTCAGCGGCTTTCTGGGCGGTGATATCAAATTCCAGGGCATCTTTGCAGACTGCCATCCGGAAGAAATCCGGGTCATAGGTGTCCTGCAACTTCTGGTAGCCAATCGGAGATAACAGCCATGCCTTGACCGCAGCTGTCTTGGCTGGCAGACCATTGAAGAAAAATGCCTTGTACTTGATATCCACGTTCTGATATCTGCGCCTGCCTGTCCTTGCATTCTCGGTGATGATGTCCCCGTTCCTGCCGGGCACAGAGGTACTCTCCACATCCGCTGCCGGGGAATCATACACACCGGGTCCAGACAAATATAAAAGGAAGTCTTTGCTGGACTTCCCGGCAAAGGACAGATACTGTCTGGCGTATCTGCCTTTTAACTGAAACTGTGATACTGTCTGTTTTGGGGTGTTATAGCCCATACGCATCTCCTCCTTTACTTGAAGACTGAATCATCCTCGTGGATCATGCCGTTGATCTTATCGGCAACGGTCTGTGCCAGTTCATCATCGTTCCGGGCGTTATAGCATTGACCGTGATATACACACCGCCAAGGTTGGTCGTCCGGGTGGTACCGCCTCCGGCCAGAGCTGTCCGCGGGAAGTTCCAGCCAGAGCCATCGAAGTGCGGCAGGGTCAGTTCCGGCAGACTGAAAGAGCTGATGCCCTCCATGCCCTGCTGTACCTTTGCTGCCATCGACTTGATCTGGCTGATCAGACTGCCTTCTCCTTTCTTGATGCCGCCGGAAAGCAGCTTCATGAAGTCCGGCATATAGGTGTCCGCATCTGCCAGAGGTCCTTCATCCGGTACCGAGAAGTGCAGGAACGAGCGGATACCGCTTGCCACACTCTTGACCGCATTGCCGACCCAGCTGACGCCCTTTTTGATACCTCCGGCGATACCGCCAACGATGTCTTTGCCCAAGCTAACCGCCGAGGAAGCCACATTCTTGATACTGCCCCAGATGGACGATGCCACATTGCCGATGGCAGATGCCGCATTGGAGATTCCGTTCTTGATGGCATTGACACCGTTCGTGAATACAGAAGTGACCTTGTTCCAAATATTCGTCACATCCTCCCGGAAGCCATCGCAGTTTTCCAGAGAGCGGTCAGTCCAAGACCGATGCCGCCAACGGCTGCCACTGCGATACCTGCAGGACCTGCCAAGCCAGCAAGTGCTGTGCCTGCGGATGCGAGGAAACCACCTGCGGAACTTGCTACCCCTGCAAGGGCTGTACCTGCACCAGCAGCCAGACCGGATACGGTCGTACCCACAGAACCGAGCAGACCGGAAAGCGTTGTGCCGACCGTCCCGGCAATACCGCCCAGCGAAGAACCGATAGACGATACGATACCGGAAAGGCTGCCGCCTAAGCCGCCGATCTTCGACACTACACCGGAAAGCAGCCCGCCCAGATTCGACAGAATTCTCCCACTGCTGGAGCCAAGCTTCCCAGCTTCGAGACAATACCGGAGATTCCTTCTCCCAGACCGCCCATTTTGGAGGTCAGCCCAGAGATCAGGTTGCCAAACTTTGACACGATCTGCCCGCCATCTGCACTGCCGATCTTCGACAGGAAACTGCCGATCTTCGACAGCAGACCACCACCGTTCTCTGTACCGAGGACATTACCGAGGTTCTGCATGGTATTACCGAGGTTTCCGATGGTGTTCTTCATGGAGCCGAGCTTGTCCACAAGGCCGGTGACTGTATTGACCGTATCACCAACCTTGCTGATGCCGTTGCCCAGACTCTTTAGGAAATCCGAGTTGAAGGTATCGCCAAGGCTGCGGATCGCATTCCCAAGGGAACTGGTCTGAGAACTCAGCTCTCCAATGGAATCCTTCATATCCGCAAAGCCCTGCTTCACCTCATCGCTCATGCCGCCGACTGCAGTTTTGGTGATGCCCTGCAGGTCTGTCCAGAGTTGCTGGAACTGTGTTTTCAGCCCGGAAAGCCCGGACATCAGCTGGGACTGGATACCGCCGCCCACATCCCTTGCAGCACTGCCGATACCGCTCTGGCTTCTCTTGATCGTGGTGGCAAAACTGCCAACCACAGAATCCATCCAGTCACCCAGAGAATCTACCGGGGTTGTCAGGTTGCTGCTCATAGACCCGGCAAGCCCCTGCACAGCCTTCACTACCGACTTGACATTTTTCTTAATGCCGGTCGCCAGCAGCTTCATGAAGTCCGGCATATAGGTGTCTGCATCGGACAGAGGTCCTTCGTCCGGCACGGAGAAATGCAGCAGACTTCTGACCCTGCTTGCGACATTTTCTGCCGCTGCGATCACGGAACCGGCCGCTGCCCGGACACCTGCCGCCATCTGGGAACAGATATCTGCGCCCCAGTGGTATGCCGAAGAAGCAATCGAACCGAGCGAGTTAAAGCTGCTCCTGATACTTGCAACACCAGAAGAAACCGTGCTGCGCAGACCGGACATTGCCGAAGACACCGTGGACTTGATGCTGTTGAAAGCAGAGGTCGTGGTAGATTTCAGTGTGTTCCAGCCGCTTGTAACCGCACTGCGGACAGCCGTGACAGAAGAAGTCGTAAGAGACTTGATACTGTTCCACGCCGTCGTAATGACCGTCTTGATACCATTCCAGCTAGTGTTCGTCAGAGTTTTCACTGCGTTCCATGCGCTTGCCATGGACGATTTTACAGAAGCAGTCGCCGAAATAGTCAGAGACTTGATTCCGTTCCATGCTGTGTTGATAACGCTCTTGATGCCGTTCCAGCTGGTCGTTGTCAGCGACTTCACGGCATTCCATGCACTGGTCATGGAAGATTTGACCGCCGCTGTTGCAGAGGTCACATTGGATTTCACCGCAGAGAAGCTGTTCTGGATAGTGGTCTTGATACTGTTCCAGGTGCTTGTGGTACTGGTCGTAATGGAGTTCCATGCGGATCTCATCGCGGCACTTACACCTGCCGTTCCGGTTTTCACCGTCTGGCTGATGGCTGCCCAGCTCTTACTGTATGCCTGCTCCACACCCCTCATGGAGTTGGTGATGGAAGTAGACAGCGTGGTGGACAGGTTCTCTGCCGCCGCAGTCACAAGGCTGGTGTTGGTCGTGATACCGTTTGCCAGTCCCTGCATGAAGTCCGGCATCCAGCTTTCCATATCAGCCAACGGTCCTTCATCCGGCACGGAGAAGTGCAGAAAGGAACGGATACGGTCCGCCACTCCCGATACGGCACTTGCCACATCCTGAATCCTCGACTGGATACCCGACACAATGTTGCCGATCATGTCCGAACCCCACGAAAATGCTTGTCCAGCCAGACCCTTGATAAAGGAACTGCGCTGTTAAAGCCATTCGTGATGGTGGACTTGATACCGGAGATCGTAGAAGAATCCCGGATTTCATGGAGTTAAAGGCTGTGGTCGCCGCACTTTTGATGCTGTTACTGAGGGACGATACTGTGGATTTCATGGCATTCCAGCCGGAAGAAACCACCGATTTGATGCCATTTACCACACCGGAGATCTTGCTGCTGATGGCAGTCCAGATAGAAGAAACCGTGGACCGGATCGCAGAAAGGACAGTCGAAATGACCGTCTTGATCGCATTCCATGCCGTGCTCATCCGGGTCTGAATGCCAGTCAGCAGCGGAGACAGGAACGATACAATGGCATTCCATACAGTCGTCACTGAAGTCTGGATTGCAGTCAGTACAGTAGAGATAGCCGTCTTGATTGCCGACCAAACCGTAGAGAAAGTCGTCTGCAATCCAGTCAGCAGCGGAGTCATAAAAGCAACGATGGCGTTCCAGATGGAAGTGATCTTCGTCTGGATCGCAGTCAGTGCTGCACTAATCAGAATCTGGATTGCCTGACAGATAGTCTCAAACAGATATTTGAACGCATCCAACAGAGGTTTCATGGTGTTGTAGATGCCATTCCACACCGAAGTGATGGTCGTGCTGATGGAGTTCATGACCGTAGAGATTGCGGTCGAGATTGCCGTCCACACAGTTGTCACCGTGGTATGGATCGTATTCAGCACGGAAGAAACTGCTGTGGAAATCGCAGTCCAGATGGTGCTGAAGGTCGTCTGGATACTCGTAAGGACAGTCGTAAAGAAACTCGAAACTGCTGTAAATACAGTCGTTGCCACACTCTGGATAGCGGAAACTGTGTTTGAAAAGAAGCTGCTGATTCCGCTCCACACGGTCTCGAAGAAGCTCTTGATACTGCCCCAGACCGTCTGCCAGTCTGTCCCGAACAGACCTAGGAACACATCCAGTGCGCTCTTTAGTGCGGTAAGCGTAGTGGTAAATACGGACTTTACACCTTCCCAGATGCTGGAGAAGATGCCTTTCACTGCTTCCCATGCGCCGCTCCAGTTGCCAGAGAACACATTGGAAAAGACATCGAACAGTCCCAGTAAGGTATCCAGAACCACACCGAGGATGGTCGAAATATTCTGGAATGCTCCCTCAAACAGCGGAGCAAGCACCTGACAGAATCCATCCCAGACTGCTTTCAGTACCTCGGTGACATCCTTAAAATCAAAGCCCAGCCCATTGATCCGCTGTGTCAGCTGGTCACAGAAACCTTTCACCTTGGAAACAATGTCGTTCCAGATGCCGGTAATGGCAGTACGGAATTCTTCATTTGTGTTCCAAAGGTTCATGAATGCTGCTACCAGCGTACCGATGACCGCCACCACTGCTACGACCGGCCCGGACAGACCGCCCAGAACCACCCCAAGCTTGCTGAACACACCACTGGCACTACCCACATGGGTGATAAGAAGCCGGACACCCTTTGCAAGAGAACTGAACCCCCGCATCGCTGTGCCGACGGTCGATATGTCTTGCCCAGCACAATGAGCAGCGGACCAATGGATGCTGCCAGGAGTCCGATCTTGATGATCGTTTCCCTGGTACTTTCATCCATGCTGTTCAGTTTATCCACGAACTGCTGCACGGCAGATACAATCTTGCGGATGGTCGGCATCAGGATATCGCCAAAAGAAATAGCCAGCTCTTCCAGCTGAGATTTCAGGATGGTGAGCTGACCATTTAAGTTGTCCTGCATGGTCTCTGCCATGCTCTCGGATGCGCCGTCACAGTTTTCAATGGCACCACGCAGTTTGTTGATATCCGTCTCGCTGGAATTCATCAGGGCAAGGAAGCCGGACATGGCATTCTTGCGACCAGTGCCTCTGCGTTGGCTGCTTTCTCAGATTCCGACAGCCCGGAAAATGCCACACGGCAGTCCGCAAGGATGTCGTTCAGGTTCTCATGCTGCCATCTGCGTTGCTGGTCGCAATCGTGACCTCACCGATGTTTTTACCCACAAAGGTCACTTCACCGGAAAGGTTGTTCATGATGGTACGAAGGGACGTACCTGCCTGCGAAGCCTTGATACCACTGTTTGCCATCAGACCGATGCTTCTGCGGTATCCTCTGCCGAGAACCCCAGTGCACCGGCGATAGGTGCGCAGTACTTGAACGTCTCGCCCATCATGGAGACATTGGTATTCGCATTGGAAGAAGCGGCTGCAAGGATATCTGCAAAATGCCCGGAATCTGCCGCAGACAAACCGAAAGCTGTGAGGGCATCCGTAACGATATCCGAAGTCGTGGCGAGGTCTTCACCGGATGCCGCCGCGAGGTTCATGATACCCTCGATGCCGTTCAGCATGTCAGAAGTCTTCCATCCGGCCATGGCCATGTATTCCATCGCCGAAGCTGCCTCGGATGCAGAGAACTTGGTCTTCGCACCCATTTCACGGGCTTTCGCACGGAGCTGGTCAAAGTCATCCCCGGTCGCACCGGAAATGGCAGAGACCTTACTCATTTCGGAATCGAAATCAGCTGCGGTCTTCACCGCGGCAGTGCCAAGACCCGTTACGGCGGCAGTTACCGGCAGGAACTTCTTGCGACATTTTCCACAGAAGATCCGATGTTCTGGAGCTTTTCTCCGGCTTCATCGATCTTGGCAAGCGTCGCATTTGTAGTGGCCGCCTGGTCCTGTAAGGATCGCAGATTCTGTTCAGTCTCCACGATCTCACGCTGGAGGGCATCATACTGCTGCTGGGTGATCTCACCGTTGGCAAGCTGCTCATTGGCCTGCTGAGCCGCAGTCTTCAGCGTTGCCAGCTTTTCCTTGGTAGCTTCAATGGCATCCTTCAGCATCTTCTGCTTCTGAACGACCAGTTCTGTATTGGAAGGGTCCAGTTTCAGGAGTTTGTTGACATCCTTCAGTCCGGACTGCGTCCCCTTGATTGACTTGTTTACACTTTCCAGTGCTTTGGAGAGCTTGGTGGTATCGCCGCCGATCTCAACGGTGATGCCCTGGATTCTGGATGCCATGTGGATGACCACCTCCTTTTGGGCATGAAAAAAGCCCGACTTGCTTTGTCACAAGTGGGGCAAAATTAAAATACGAAATGATAAACTTGAAATTTCTAGAGTAATTTCGCTTTAGCAATTTCACAAAAAGCCATTTTCTTGAAATTGCTAAGCAAAACAGGCCACGAATTTTCATTTTCCGATGATTTTCTACCTATTGGAG
>ENA-OQJH01000459-OQJH01000459.1-human-gut-metagenome-genome-assembly--contig:-NODE-459-length-22265-cov-4.952661_pt1 | contig 22265 bp, 33 predicted proteins | sample MGYA00242597_ERZ504763 | MGnify/ENA primary metagenome ERZ504763 (study PRJEB26092, sample SAMD00036359) | human gut metagenome | host: Homo sapiens | study: EMG produced TPA metagenomics assembly of...
GAGAAGTGAGATTGTTGCGGTACGCTGGGTCGATGTACCCGCCCGAGCCGCTCCCCTGGTCGAGCAGGTAGACTGGGCCCAGAGGTCGAGCAGGCTGTTGGGCCTTGGCGTGCCGGTCAACTCGACCACTTTGTGGATGCGGGGACGCACCGCTTGAGGGCTTTGAACCGCTGGGCGGCGTGGTTCTTGAAGCTGGATGCCTCGTCCAGAACCACCATGTCAAGTTCCAGCCCCGGCCCAGTGTGTGAACCAGCAGGGGACGTTCTCGCGGTTGATGATGTAAATATCCGCTGGGGCTTCCAGTGCGGCTTTGCGCTGCTTCTCTGTGCCCAGCACGGTGGAAATGCGCAGATGCTGCAGGTGCTCCCATTTCTCTGCCTCATCCTGCCAGGTGGCTTCGGCTACTTTCTTCGGGGCGATGATGAGCGCTCTGCTGATCTCCAGCCGGTCGTAGATCAGCTGGTCGATGGCGGTCAACGTGACCACCGTCTTGCCCAGGCCCATCTCCATCCAGAGCGCCACCCCGGGCTTCTCGAGGATCGCTTCGATGCCCGCCTGCTGATACGGGTGCGGGTGAAACTGCTGCATTGCTTTGACCTCCGTTTCTTTTAGGGCAGCGTGTCAGTCGTCGCTCTCCTCATCGTCAGGCCCTTCGCTGTGGTCTCCGATGAAGTGCCATGCTTTCATAGCCTCTTCATCTTCCGTCTGCCGCCGGAGGCTCTCGGCGCTGAGGTCTGCGGCCAACTGCTGCGCTTGGTATTTGTCGTTAACCTCGTGGCATGGGAAGCCAAAGCTCTGGATCTTCTCTCGCCACCACTCCTGCAATCCTCCCGCCTTGACCTTTGCCCCGGGTCGCTTGAGTTCCACAAAGGCGATGATGCCGCCGGGGAAGAGGATCATCCGGTCAGGTACACCTCTGTGTCCGGGACACACCCACTTCAGGCACAAACCTCCCTCGGCCTCCACGGCCTTGCGCAGGACGTTTTCGATGCTCTTCTCGAGGGGCTTATTTGTCGGCATTTTAGTTTCTCCTTTCGTGCTTGGGCTGAACATACAAACATACTCAAATCCTATAAAACCCTCACGCGAAGAATATAAAGCTCTCACGTGTATGCGCGTGCGCTCTTATTTCCTTTGATTTCCCTTTAAAGAGAAAAAGTGTGTATGTTGAGTATGTTTTGGCCTGAAAACCCGCATGGATGCTCGCTTTTTCGTGCATACAACTTTTTGGCCTTTGTATGTTGGCTGTATGTTGTGTATGTTTTGACCGCTGCTGCGGCTCTTGTTTTCTTCGGTTCTCTTAATGTTTGCCGAGTTCTCTGTATGCTCGGTTTCGCCGACCTGCTCTGTATGTTCAGTATGTTTTTCAAAGCGGTTTCGGTGGGTTCTGTATGCTCGTTTTTGGGCGGGTAGTTACTCCGATTTTCTGCGCCAGATACGCTGCATTCCGTAGGGCCCGCAGCGCTGGGGGTACTTGCCCGGAGCCCACCCCGGGAGGCTATTCAGCACGGCTGCAATGCGCTTGGACTGCTGCCGGTCGGGGGCCTTCCCGGTGCTGTCGAGCACCTCTCGCCAGACCTCGTTGACGCAGATCGAGGTGCGCTGCTGGGTGGCAGTGGCAGGGTCTGCAGGGCCGTTCTCCCACCAGCAGACCCGCTCGTCGATGGTGCGCTTGGCCCAGTCCAGAGGGAGGGGCTTGTCCAGAAATCGAGAATGCTGCCTCCCAGGGGTCGCGCTCGGTGTGCGCCTGCTGCTCTGCCAGAGCGGCCTTTTGCAGCTCATCCCGGAGGATCAGCTCCTCTCCCGCGTTGAATCGGGCCACTGCTTCGGCCCACAGCTGATCCACTTCTGCGGGGGTCAGATCGTCGTGAACGACCCGTGTGCGCCGTTCATAGCTGCAATCTATGGGCCAGTATCGGCGGTTGCCGGTGGCATCGCGGAGAAAATCGGAGCTGTTGGAGGTGCCGAAGAACACACACCTGCGGGGGTACTGCACCGTCCTCCGGCCATAAGCGGCCCGGTATCTGTCCTCCGTCTGGCTCAGGAACTGCTTGGCTGCCTCGGATTCGCTCCTGCTGAAAGCCGTCATTTCGCCCAGCTCTACGATCCAGACACCCCGCAGGTTCTCCCGGGCCTCCTTGCCGTCGAAGCTGGTGATGCTGTCGTTGAACCACTCCTTGCCCATCCGGCTGAGGAGCAGGCTCTTGCCGATGCCCTGCTTGCCGCTGAGGATGCAGATCTGGTCGAACTTGCAGCCTGGGCGGAAACACCGGGCCACCGCAGCAACGAACATCTTCCTGGTGACCGCGCGAGTGTAGCTGCTGTCCTCCGCGCCTAAGTAGTCGATGAACAGAGTGTCCAGCCGCTCGGTGCCGTCCCATGTAAGCCCGCTCAGGTACTCCCGCACCGGGTCTTTGGCGTGGCGGCCTCCGGTCAGCGCCACCGCGTCGGCGGCTTTATTGACCCCACTGAGTGGTAGGCCGTCTCCAGATACCAGCGCACGCCAGCGTCGTCCTCGTCGCTCCAGTCCCGCTCCTGGGTCTTGTCGCTCCAGGGGAAGGGGCCCTTGCACCGCAGCCGCTCCGAGAAGGTATCCGACCAGATCCGGCCTTTGAGCACCGGGTCGTGCTCGAGGATGAGCCAAGCATTTTGAATGGTGCAGGCAATCGCGCCCTTCTGGGTGCGGTCGAGCTTTTCCTGCCACTTATCCGGGTCGGTGTCCTCCTCGGGCAGCGGCTCGAAGCCCTCCATCGCGTGGTCTACGGTCTCCTGCCGCAGCAGGGCCGCTGTGGGGCCGTCGTTCTCGGCCAGGGCCCGCATCTGTTGCCAGCTGGGGAGGGACGCTGCGGGTGTGCCCGGCGCGGCATCGGCATCCAGCTGACCGAAGAGGTGGATTCGCACCAAATCCCAGGCATTCAGCAGCTTGCCGCCTGCGGGGTCGGTGCTGTGGTGGCTGTAGATGAAGTTGCCTTTGTCGTAAAGCACCGCGCCCGCCGCGGTGCTGCCTGCGGCGTAGGTCAGGCGGCCTGCGCCTGCATCCACGTACACACCGGGAGAAACTTCTCAATCGCTGCGGGCACGTCGTAAGTCCGGCAGAAAGCGCCCACCACGCCCTGCTTGGCGGTGGGGTCGGCCTGCTTGCCGCCGGGCAGCTTGACCGTCTCAGCGGAGCAGGCGGGCCATTGGCGCACGTCGTGCCAGTCCTCGTAAAGCCAGAGGGTGTCGTCCACGCTGATCCGGTCACCGTCCTCGGTGGCCTCGCAGACCCACTGGCTGTCGCTGCTGCGGCTGGGCCAGTACATCAGGCGCTCGGCTTCAAAGGTGGTTTTGTCGAACACCTGCATGGTGGGGTCGAGCATCTGGGCCACCATTCGGGCGCAGGGCTGGTACTCCTCTGGCTGCATCACGCGGTCGGTGGGGAAGATGGCCCGCAGCGTGGGTGCTCCGGGTCGTGCTTCCGGGTGGAATAGACCGCTGCTGTGCCCAGGGCCTTGATGGCGGCCACCCACTGCTGTGTGCTGCCGGGGGCGCAGCCGTCCATGTCCAGCGTGATCAGGCTGCGCCCGGTGCAGCAGCCGCGGCGGCGCAGGCCGTCCCGCAGCTGCCCGCCCACAAAGCCCGCCCACGTCCTTGCCGCTTGTCCTGCTCTGCCTTGGACAGGGCCATGTACTCGGCGTGGGTCTCAGTGCTGGCGTTGTTGTACATCCGGGCCGACAGGCTTTCGGTGAAGTCCTCCCAGGTCATAAGATCCTGCGCCCAGCTGGATGCCCATCGGCTGCCGCCCACGCTGATCTCAATTGGTGTAGCGCTCATTTGTCCTCCTCCTTCAGCGGGCCATAGCGGAAGCGGTGCGCGTTCCATCTGGCCTTTGCATCAATCTGCGTGCTGCCGCGCTCGCCGACCCTGCCGCAGCGGGTGCAGACCACCGACCAGCTCCGTCGGCTGCGTACCTGCTGCTCTTGCGGTACTTGGTCAGCCCGACCGTCCCGTCAGTCCTCACCCCGACACCGTAGGCAGGCCCCGCAGGTGCAGGGGCACACACCTGAGTTGTCGGTGGATAAGTCTTGCTCATCGTCTGCTTTCCCTCCATTCGGCCTGCGGGATTATATGTACTTCCATCCGGCGCAGAATCTGCATCGCCAGTGTCACGCCATGCGCTCCTTGATTCGATGTGCGTCCTGAAGGGCATCGCGCTCTGATTGGAGCCGGGTCAGCGCAGTGTCCTGGGCGACGGCGTACACCGCCGCCTTTTCAAATGTCGTTGCGTTCATCGTCCTCAGTCCTTTGTAAAGAAGTCACCGTGCCAGCCTGCCGCGTTCAGGGGCAGCCCCTCGGCCCAGGGCGGCACAATGCTCATAATGCGTACCACGTTGTCCAGCGCGGCCTCTGCGTCCTGCGTGGTCGCAGCTCGATGATGACCTCGTCGTGGACGTGGAACACCACCTGGTACCCAGCCCGTCGGAGGTTGTCCAGCGCGAAAGCCAGGCAATCCCGGCCCACAGCTTGGGTGAGGTTCTCGGTCAACTTGCCACCGTAGGTCTCGGCTTCCCGCCAGCTGCCCGTGTCCCACTCCTTATAAGTAATGCGGTCATCCGGCGTGGTGCCGGGGTCGGCGTAGAAGAGCTTGCGCCCGCTGGGCAGCTGCATGGTCAGAAACGGGAAGGGGAACCCGAGGGCCAGCTCCTTGCGGAGCGTCACTCCTGCCGGGGTACGGTAGTCCTGCCGGTGCGGATGGTGTGCACGGCGGCTTTCTGCATCGTGTCCCAGAGCTTGCAGATGCTGGGGTTCTGCCTGCGCCAGCGCCGGACGATGTCCATCAGGCCGTCGTCGTCCAGGCCCAGCTGATCGCCGCCCATCCGCTTCATAGCCCCGACACCGCCCTGGTAGCCCAGGGCCAGCGTTGCTACTTTGCCGCGCTGGCGGTACTTGTAGTTGGGGTTGCCCTTGACGATGCTGTCGAAGGGCACGCCGAAGATGCGGCTGCGGTGGCCTCGTAGATCTTGCCGGTGGTGCGGAAAACGTCCAGCACCCACTCCTCACCGGCCAGCCATGCGATCAGCCGGGCCTCGATGGCCGAGAAGTCGGCATCTACGAAGGTGCACCCTTTGCCGGGCACCAGCGCTGTGCGGATCAGCTGGCTCAGAGTGTCGGACACATTGTCGGTCAGCAAAGCTAACGCCTCGGGGTCGTGTAGCTTTACAACGCTGCGCCACTCAGCTTGATGGTCGAGGTAAGTGCGGGGCAGGTTCTGCACCTGAAGCAGCCGCCCGGCCCAGCGCCCTGTCCGGTTGGCCCCGTAGAATTGCAGGGTGCCACGCACCCGGTGGTCAGGGCCCGCGCTGGCTGCGATGGTCTCGTACTTGGTGTTGCTGGTCTTGCCCAGCTGCTGCCGGAGCTCCAGCACCTGCGCACGTCGCTGGGCAGCTCTCCGGCCAGCGCGTGGGTCACATCCTCTTTTGTCAGACCCGGCAGCTCTATGCCCCGGTTGTGGAGCCAGCCGAGGAGCTGGGCACGGCTGCCGGGGTTGGCCAGCCCGGTCAGTGTCTTGCTCTCAGCGGTCTGCTCCTCCGTGATCAGCGCAGAGCAGGCGAGGGCCCCCTTTACCAGGGCCATATCCACGGCCACGCCCCGGGCGTTCATCTCCACATCCTCCCGCCACTGCTGCATAATGCTCTCGGGAACCGGCCAGGGGGCCAGCTTCTGGTCGTTGGCCCGCTCTGCGATCACGTCCTGGCCGTTGTACTTGCAGAACAGCCGCCACTTGTCGGGGTCGTGCTGAGGCAAGTTGCGGGTGCGCCCGCCGTTGCGCTTTGTGGGCTTGCAGGGTTTACAGAAGTAAGTGATCAGCGCCTTGCCCTCTTTCATCTTGAGGGCATCCTCCGGCTGCTGCAGTACCTGACCCAGCGCACCCAGCTGGGCGGGCAGGCCGCAGTAGAGGGCGTGGATCATGCTGCATTCCCACTGCTGCAGCCAGAGCACCCGCTGTCCCCAGCTCAGGCCCATGGCCTCCGACAAGCACCACCACTCAAACGCAGCATTGTGCGCCCGCTTGGTGTAGCTGGCATCCAGCAGCCACGGCAGCTGCTCCCGAAGGAAATGTGCCGTGTCTGGCCAGGTTGTCAGGTCGATGACCGTTGGAGTGTCCAGATCTTCGTTGACATAGCCCAGCAGCAGGATCTGAAAGTCTGGGTCTTGGGCGTATCGGTAGGCACCGACTTGGCGATGTCCTGCGGCGAGTAGGTTTCTATATCCACCGTGATGATCGGTTTCTTCACGGCTGCCTCCTTTCAAAAAGGCCGGAGGCCCGTTGTGCGGAGCTCGGTGGGTGATACTCAGTTCAGAAAATCGTCGTCCTCGTCGGTCAGCACCTCGAAGCCGTCCAGGCTGTTGCCTCCGCTCAGGCGCTCGCCGTCGCGGATCTTCTGGATGACTTCCAGCCCTGCGCCGATGCCCCGGTTGCCGCTGGCGCTGTAGGAGAAGAAGCCGACCTTGACCTTGGCGTAGCAGCCGCTGTACACCTCGTCCTGATCCAGCACTTCGTTGCAGGCCCGGTCGATGATCCGGGGACGGCGGTCTGCGTTGGCGTTGGCGTTGATGAACCAGCAGCCTGCGTAGTTCTCGTCGTCCTTCTCCTCGTCACCGTCACGCAGGGGCTCTTTCAGCTTGGGCGGCAGCTTGCCACCCCACTTTGCCAGGGATGCGGGGTCGGTCTTGATGGCTCGATGGCCTTGCGGATGGCGGCCAGGGCGTTGGTGTCACTCTTCTTAATGAGCAGGCAGCAGCTGTACTTGGGGTCGCCGGTGCCGTTCACCTGCTTGGGCTCCCAGATGTTGGCGTAAGACAGACGGCAGGGAATGATACTTCGTTGGTGTTCATGGTTAGTCCTCCTCGGGCTTGAAGCCCTCTAAACGGTCGTAGGCGGGGCGGGGGTCACTGGCCTGTGCCAGCTTTGGAGCCCCCGGGGCCCTGGTGATAAAGGCCGACATGGTTTCGGCAAACCTCTTTTTGCCGATCATCTTCTCGGCCACGGTCAGCGTGATGGGTGTGCGTGTGTACAGCATGGCCTCGTCGATGCCGTCTGCTGCATCTGCCGGAAGGCGGCATCTTGGTCTGTCCACTTGCGGGTGCTGCGGCCCTGTACCAGCTTCCATCCGGGTAGGGTGCGGCCCTCCATCAGCGCCTGCTGGGCGTACTCTTCCAGATCCCTGGCGTAGGCGGCCAGACCTTCCAGCTTCTGCAGCCACTCGCCCAGCTCCTCGTCAGAGAGTGTAGCGGGTTCCGGGTAAGGCTCAAATCCGGCCAGCGGGCCGTACTTGTCCTTCCATGCCCGGCAGGCAGGGTGTGCCTTGCAGAAGCGGCAGTGGGGGCCGGTGCAGAACTCGCCCTTGCCCTTCCATGCCATTTCAGCGGCAGGCTGCAGCACCTCCCGTGCCAGGTGAGAAGGTCGGCCAGGGAAACCACCCAGGTCTGGGGCTCCTCCTGCATCCGGGGCTGTACGATGCTCAGGCGCACTGTGCTGACCTCCTCGATGCCCTCAAACAGGGCGTAGGCACCGAGGGCGTAGTACATGAGCTGCGGGTTGCGCTCCGGGTTCACCGGCACGCCCTGCCCGTACTTGAAGTCGATGATGTGCAGGATGCCGTCGCCGATCAGCAGGCAGTCGCAGGTGCCGAAGCCGCCGGGCACCCACTGGCTCACGTCCACCTCCTGCTCGATGAACACCTCGGGCTGGTGGAGGTAAAGCCCCCACTGGAGGTACACAAACTCCACGTATTGGTTGGCGGCGTTGACCATCTCTGTCAGTGTCGGTTGATGCACCCAGTCGGTTAGCAAGTTAAAGGGTTTTCCGTTCTCCCAGTCTTTGAGCTTGTGACGGAGCGCAGTTTCACATACCTCGTGCGCCTGTGTGCCCTCTTCGGCGTACTTGCTGGTCTCCCCGGCAGATTCTCGGTGGCCCGGGCGCTGGGCGGACAGGCGATCCACCGGGCCGCACTGGAGGCCCCCAGCAGAGCGTGTTTAATTGGAGGCATTTGCGTCCACCTCGTCTTTCAGCTTGAGCAGCTCCTCCCAGACGCTGGTGTAGCTGTCAGGCGGCAGCTTAGAGATGGATGCAGCACCGGTGGCTTTGATGGCCGCCTGAACCCCTGCCGCTTGCCAGCCACGATCAGGCTGCGGGCCAGATCACGGATCTTGTTCAGCATGGCGGGGTCAGTGACGGAGCCGTTTGCAACCGCCGGGGTGGTCGCTGTTGCCGGAGGTGCAGAGGGGGCAGCAGGGGCGGTCGTAGTCGCAGCAGCACCCGCATTCTGGGCAGGTGCACTCGTAGGGTTTGCAGGCTCCTCCGCAGGGGCGACTGCGGGCTCCGTGTGGGCTTTTTGGCTTTGGCGGTGGTCTGCGCCTTGGGCTTGTCCGGCTGCTGCACAGGCTCGCTCTGGGGCAGCGGAGAGGTGTGCCGGGGAAGCTCGGCTGCGGTCATGGTGTGGGTCTCGACCCCGCCGTTGGGTGAGGTGTTGACGTTGATGGTCATGCCGCCCAGCTGGGTCAGGGTGTCCAGCAGTTCGGCTGGGGTTTCGCCGCTGATAGTCAGTGTGAAGTTCATAGTCATGCTCCTTTTATAAAAAGATTCTGTTGAATCTACGCTTTGCAGTTCGGAGCTGTATCTTTGCCATTGCCACGCCTCGCCATCGTCGCGCTGCCATGCCTTTGCTAAGCCAATCTTCGCGTCGCGATGCTATGCCATTGCTGTTCAGCGCAGAGCCAAGCCTTTGCCACCGCGTCGCACCACGAATCCAAGCATCTCCTTTGCGCTACTTTACGCCGCTAAGCCATGCCGTCGCCAAGCCATGTTATGCCGAGCCTTTGCAGAGCGAAGCATCCCGTCGCAATGCCTTTGCCATACAAAGTCATGCCTTGCCTTTGCAATACGAAGCCTCGCCATGCCTTGCCGTTGCTATGCTTCCACAGCAGTGCTTTGCCGTCGCATATCTGGGCAATGCCATCCGTTGCCGTTGCCATGCCGGGCCGGGCATTTCCTTGCCGTTGCGTCGCACGGCAGCCCAATGCCTTTGCAGTCAGCCGAGAATCTCGTAGGTGAAGCGGCCTTTACCAGAGTTGCGCCACTGGCCCAGGCCCCGGAGCTTGCCGTAATCCAGCCACTCCATCACCGCTTTTTCGTGGGCATCGTCCATGCAGGTGATCTCGAACTCGCAGGTCGAACCAGCTGGAATCTGCTCGGAGTTGGCAAGGCTCACGCGTTCGCCCTGGGCTGTCTGGGCCCGCAGGGGGCGCTGGCACTCGGTCATCTCTCCGCTGAGGATCAGAGGGATCTGGCGGGGCCCGACAAAAATCAGGCCGTCGATGATCTTCTTGTAGGCTGTCAGCTTGCCGGATTCGTTCACTGCTTTCTTCTTGCCCTTCTCGTCTTTGCCGCCGATGCGCCCCAGCATACCGCAGGAGTCCTTAAAGAACCCCTTGAGCTGGTAATCGTATAAGATCGGCTGCCCCGCCTCGTTGCGGGGGAATACTGTCATTGCCCTATCGGCTGCGGCATCTGCGCCCAGGGCGGCCACCTCATCCTCGATGGTGGAAGCGTCGGGGCCCTTGGATGCGATGTACTCGCGGGCCACGTTCGTTGGCAGGCCAGGTGCCGAGCAGCGGCTCGGTGAAGGTCAACTTGACTTTGATCGTTTTCATTCTGAAAAATCCTCCTTTTTCAGCTTTTCAACGTAGAATGTGTACTTGCTGCTAATGCCTGCCCGGGCATGGCTGACTGTGCTGTAAAAGACCCCCATTGTCATACCCAGGGCTTTGGCACATTGCGGGCCGGTACCGCTGGCGATGACCTCCTCGGTCGAAGCCTCGTATACCGTGTACCAGGTCATAATCCGAGCGCGCTCCGGAGCGCTGCATCGAGGCGGCGCATGTCCGCGTCGGTCAGGTGGCCGAGGTACTGCTGCAGATCGCTCGGTCTGCGCCGTGTACCTGCCTCGGCAGGGCCATGCTCGGCTCACCGTAGCCCAGAAGAAGGACGTTGTCGCAGAATCCGTCGCCCCGGGCCAGCCTTGCGGGGCTGGAGGTCATGGGAACCACCGTCGCCGTGCTGCCGGTCTGGTTGGCGCTGTCGCTGCTGACCACGATCACCGGTCGGTCGCCCCGGATCAGGCAGGTGTCTGCCGGTTTGCGGTGGGTGTCACTCATCCACCAGATGTCTCCGCGTCTCTTGTCAGAAAACATGCTCAGTCCTCCTGTTCGCGGTTCTGCCGGTAGGCTGTGCAGTCTACCTTGCCGTAGCTCTGGCGCTTGTACCGCTCATTGTCAGTCAGCAGGCTGTGTAACGATAAGGCCAAGCCTGCAGCCAGGGCAAATACCAGGAACGGAGCCGCCTGGGCAGCTTCTGTCGAGCTCCAGCTGCCCCACTGGGTCAGGGCGTGTGCTGCGACCGTGCAGGCTCCCTGCGCCACCTTGACCGCCCCGATGAGAGCGAGCAGCGCAATGCTGCCGGTGATCGTGATCTTTTTCACTGTGATTCCTCCTTTTCGATGTCGGGGAAGAAGTAAGCCCCGACCTGCTCCTGCGGGATGTTCAGCACCCGGCAGATGGTCTTGATCTCGTCGGATGTCCAGGGCATCGTGCCCCGCATCCGGCGGCTGAGAGTTGACTGGGCGATCCCGGTGGCCTGTGCAAGCTCGGAATCGAACAGCCCGTAGTCCCGGAATCTTGCCCGCAGCCGCCAGAAGGGGCTCTGATGAAAGCTGCCCAGTGGCGTGCTCGGTGTCATGGCGGTCACTCCTTTTCGGTCAGCAGCTTCTGGATGGCTGCTCTGAAGGTGTTCTCCGCGCCTGCGGGGTTGCGCCGCTTGTTCAGCACCATACTGACGTACTCTGGGGTGACACCTGCGGCTTCGGCGAGGTCGCTGCGGCTGATGTTGTTGTCCTTCATCATCGCGAAAACCTCAGCTTGCCAGGATAGGTTCATGTAAATGTACTCCTTTCTTTGCAAAAAGTGTTTACAAAAATAAACCCTTATGGTATACTCAGGTTGTGAAGTTGAGCTTAAAGTCTATTTTCGTGAACCGCTGTGCACAGTATAGTTCATCCGAGTAGACTTTTCAAGCCCTAAAAGTGCATTTTATTGAACTTTGACGATTTGCACAAAGTCTATGGAGGTAAACTATGTTTTATGACAAGTATCGCCAGCTTTGCAAGTCCGTGGGAAAAAGCCCCTCTGCCGTGGCCATAGAGCTGGGTATCAGTAAGGGCACGGTGTCAACCTGGAAGAACCTGGGGCGAACCCCGCAGGTGGCGCAGCTACAAAAAGTGGCGGATTATTTCCATATTACGGTTGACCAGTTGCTCGATGAAAACAAAAACGCCCCCGTGGCGAAAAGCCACGAGAGCGCTGACTGGAAGCAGAGAGTGGGAGCTACACCGTGCAACGTGGCACAGGTAGCGCCGCTGCTGGGGACAGTCCGGGCGGGACTGCCCATGTATGCCGAGGAGAACATTGAGGGTTATATTCCGATCCGGCAGACCGACGGTGCAAAATATTTTTGGCTGAACATCCGGGGCGATAGCATGAACGCTGCGGGGATGAATGATGGCGATCAGATCCTGGTGCGCGAGCAGCCTGAAGTGGAGAATGGCGAGATCGCGGTGGTGCTAGTGAACGGCGACGAGGCCACGGTAAAGACCTTCCGGCAGGAGGGGAACCTTGTGATCCTGACACCCCGTAGCTCCAACCCGGTGCACCAGCCGCAGGTGTATGACCTGAAGAAAACGCCGGTGCAGGTTCTGGGCCGGGTGATCGAGTGCCGGAAGGTCTACTGACCTCCCTCCCGGGGCGTGGGCAACCTGAAACAAAGCATACAGAAATTCTTATAAACCTTACGCGGGCGTGCATCAAGCGCACTCGCGCGTGTATATATTCTTATTTTCTTCTATTTAGGGTCAGGATAAGGGTTTGAGTATGTTTCAGTATGTTTTGCCTAAAAACCCGCATGAACACTCACTTTTTCGTGACTACAAACGTTGCGCAGGTTTGTATGCGACTGAATGTTGCAAACAACTAGAATTTTGTTGCGTGGGTAGCGACCTGCTGCCCGTGCCTGAAAATGCAAAAACGCCCCCGGTGTTGGCGCACCGAGAGCGTTTAGATAGATCAGGCTCACCCGGAAGGTGATACACAGACCAGACATCTGTATTGTAGCACCTCCGGCTGGGCTTGTCAAAGTGTACCTGTCTTTCGGAGGTGTTTATATGGGAAAAAGAACAAATACGGCTGTCTGGATGGAAAAGCAACAGCGCTGGCAGATCAAAGTGCAGAAGAACGGGGAGCGGAGAGCGTTCACGTCAGCTACACCGGGCAGGACGGGACAGCGTGAGGCAAATCGCAAAACCGATGCCTGGCTGGATGACGGCATCGCAAATACGCGGGTGCTGGTGGAGAATGTTTACGTGCAATGGATCGGGGAACTGAAGCTGACGACCAGCCGCTCGAACTGGGAACCGGTAGAAAGCCGCTGGAAAGTTTGGGTTAAACCGGTAATCGGTCGCCGCCGGGTTGAAGATCTGACCGAGGCACAGATGCAGACTGCGGTGAACCGTGGCTATGCGGGTGGCTTGAGTCGAAAATATCTCCGTTCCATGTGCGCTGATCTCCGGGCGTTCTGCAAGTGGATGAGACTGGGCAAAATGTCCACGCTATACCCGGAATCGCTACACGTGCCGAAGGGGGCCAGGTCGAGGGAAAAGACCATCTTGCAACCGGAAGATCTGAGAATTCTCTTTGCCATTGATACCACCCTGTGGCGTGGGATGACCGTGCCAGATCCTTATATCAACGCATACCGGTTCAGCGCGGTCACCGGGATGCGCCCGGGGGAGATGATCGGCCTGCATTGGAGGGATGTAAAAGGCTCTGTGATCCAGATTCACCGGGCCATCAATTCCAGAGGGGAAGTGACCCGGGGCAAAAATGACAACGCCCTTCGTGCGGTACAGTTGACTCCGACGGCGGAGGAGATTCTGGCCGCGCAGCGTCTGCTGACAGGTGGGTCAGACTCAGTGTTCGGCATCAACTCAGAGAACACCTTCCGACACCGCTGGAAGCGCTACTGTGAGGTCAACGGACTTTCCTACGTTCCGCCGTATAATCTGCGGCATACCTTTGTGAGCATGGCCAAGACGCTACCGGAAGGTGCTGTAAAGCCTTTGGTCGGTCACTCCCGCCAAATGGACACCTACGGTATCTACGCCCATCTGATCGAGGGCGAAGAAAAGGAGACCACTGCCGCGCTGGAATCAGTGCTTCAGAAAATATTGCGGTAACCCACTTTAGTAACCCACTTTTTCTGGTAAAGCGTGAGCATCAAACGCCACCGGTGAATATCGGTTTTTCAAAACGGCGTATTTTCGTCAAAAATGCTACGGCGTATCCTCCCACGGCAGCTCTTGGCCGGGTTCGAGTCCCGTATCCTGCTCCAGAAAATAGCGCTCCAACGTGTAGTAAAGAACATGTTGGGGCGCTTTGCATTTTGATGCACTTTTGGTGGGCGGCTTGTGTTTTGCCGGAAAATATGGTTCAATAGAGGAAAACAGACGGGAACGCACAGCGACCAAGACAAAACGAGGTGGATACAATGAATCTGAAAGAAGCATTCCGCTATCAGAACAAGTTGCAGTCCCTTTTGGACGAGGCCCAGGGTATTCTGGACTGCGATTCCAACGTGACCAAGGTGGCCAACACCTATCTGCGCCACAAGGTCATGGCAGAGGCTGAGGACGAGACGATCCTGGACCTGCCCCAGACTGAATATGCCCAGCAGATCACCGACATTGCCCGGTTCATGCTCTATCTGCTGGAGGAGAAGGGCCGCCTGTTCGCTGCCATCCGCAAGGCAAAGGATGCGCTGGACATGGATATGGACAGCGAGGTCAGTCTGAACGCTGCGCGGCAGAGCGTGGCGCGCACCTTCAAGCGAATGAATGACCTGCGCAGCTCCGAGCAGCTGCTTTCCGGCGGCGGCACCGGCTACCGTTTCAATGCGGAGGGCAACCAGATCGCCTACCGCTGTGATGTGAAGCGGGTGACCACCATCAACTATGACCGCAAGGTCATCCATGCTGCTCTGGGCAAGCTGAACCGGCAGGCGGACGAGACCTCCAACCGGATCGACCTGTGCCTTGTGACCTCCCGTGTGGACTATGCAGTTCCCTTTGATGTGAACGCCAGCTTTGCCGAAGCATTTGAGACCTATCTGGAAAACGCCAAAGGGTGACACGCCGCCAACCGGCCATTTTGGGTGCGGCAAGCGCCGGGGGCGCGGCTGCCGGTTCAGGTGCAGATGAACGATAACGCTGCACATTTCCGCAAGGAAGTTTCGGTCCGGCTCACCCTACGAGCCAGCATAATATGAAAAAAATCTTGCGCTCGGCTTTTCCGCCACCGCCAGACGCTTTTCCGCCGAAACCGTCCTTTGCCCTTTCCCGCATTCCTGCTTTTGTGCTTACGTCTCCATGGGCAGGCAGGCAAGCCACCCTTTCTGAATTTGCCCCGCAGACTGCTGCGGGAGCATTTTTCCGCCTGCGGGGCGGGTGCACTGCATCCCCCATTTGCAGGCAGAGCAAATGGCAGAAGCTGCCTGGATGCTTGCCGTATCCAAAATGGCCGGTGCAAAACCGGAGGGATAAGTGATGAAGTGCTGCAGCCCGGCGGTAAAAAACTGCCGGGGCTGCAATTCTTGGAGGGAGTCGTTCGTATTCCAGACAAAGCAACTGAATTTAGACAAAGACGAGGTATGATCATGTCAACCAAACCGATTCGTCCCGCTGCCGCAAATTGCATTGACCTGAGTGCAGCAGCACTTCATATCATTGCTATGGCGCTGATGCTGATGGATCACCTGTGGGCGACCCTTCTGCCGGCGCAGGACTGGCTGACCTGTGCCGGGCGGCTGGCGTTTCCCATCTTTGCGTTTATGGCCGTGGAGGGTTATTTCCACACCCATGACCTGAAAAAATACACCCTGCGGCTGCTTTTGTTTGCCCTGCTTTCGGAGATCCCCTTTGACCTGATGTACGGCGGCACTTGGTTCTACCCGGTGCATCAGAACGTGATCTGGACGCTGCTGCTGGGGCTTCTGGGGGTGCATCTGATGGAAACGGTGCGCAAAAAGCAAAAGCTCTGGGTCTCGCTGCCGGTGTGCGCCGCAGTGGCAGCAGCAGGGGCGCTGCTGGGAACGCTGGGCATGACAGATTACTACGGTGCCGGTGTGCTGACCGTGTTCGCTTTTTACATTTTCCGGGGCCGGAAATGGTGGTGCCTGCTGGGACAGGTGCTGACCCTGTACTGGATCAACGTGGTGCTTCTGGGCGGGCTGATGTACCCCATCCGGCTGTTCGGCATGGAGTTTGAGCTGTGTCAGCAGGGGCTTGCGCTGCTGGCGCTGGTGCCCATCTGGCTGTATCGCGGGCGGCAGGGCTGCCACAGCAAACCGTTCCAGTATGCCTGCTACGCCTTTTACCCGGTACACATGCTGCTGCTTGTGCTGGCGCTGAATTTCGTGAACCGATAAGAACGCAACTGTATCCCTGCGGGCCATGGATGCCTGCAATCTGATGGTATCCAGGGTGGGATCTATTCTGCACTTTCCTGAATCTGCTCTGTGGGCTTGATGGTCTTGACCCGCAAGGTGAAATACAGAAGATGGCAGACCCACACCACTGCAATGCAGATCCTGCCGATGGGAGCATTTTTCATACAAAGAAAACCGATCGCCATGACAGCGGTGACCATTGCAATGATCTTGCATTTTGTTCCTGCTGTCATGGCTTTTTTTTGAACAAAGCTGTCCAGATGCTTTTTGTACCGTGGTATACTGAATGGAACACCCGCAGGAGGTAAAATGCCCCATGAAAAAGATAAATCATTCCGCCCGGACCGGGTCCTCTCCTATTTCAGGGTGGAGTGGTTCCCGCTGCTCCTTGTGACCCTTTCGGGCCTTGTCTATAACATCGGTCTGCTGGCCGCGCCGTGGTTCGAGGGCCGGTTGGCCCAGTGCCTGGCGGATATCCTGGGCGGCAGTGAGACTGCTGCCCAAATGGCGCTGCTGGTGCTGGCCTACATTGCGGTCACACTGCTGGTGCAGGCGGCGCGCTTCATCAAACGTTTTTATGTGCGCCGCTTTGCCAACAACATCAACCGCCGGATGAAGGGCATCCTGTACGCCAATCTGGTGCGGCAAAGCCGGGCAGCGCTGGAAAAAGAGGGGGCCGGTGAACTGATGACCAAAGCCATCTCCGATGTGGACGACTGTGTGGAGGGAATGCGCAAGTTCACCACGGAGGTGTTCGACACCGGTGTGGCGCTGGCGGGCTATGCGGTCATGCTGCTGGTATACGATTGGCGGCTGGCGATCCTGGGCCTGCTTTTTACTCCCGTGTCCTATGTCTGCGCGGCAGGGATGAAAAGCCGGTGCAGCGTGCCGGTGCGGCCTATAAAAAGGCCGCCGGTGCCCTGAGCAGTGCCACGCTGGATCGTGCCCGGAATGCCGTGACCTACCGCATCTACGGCTGCGAGGAGGCCCGGATGGAAAAATACGAGGAGGCCCTGAGCCTTTACGAAAAGACTGCCGTGCGGAACAACGTGTGGCAGTCCGCGCTGCCGCCGCTTTATCTGGCGGCATCCGAGGCAGGGACCCTCTTCATCCTGTGGTTCGGCGCAAAGAATGTGCTGGGCACCGGCTGGAGCAGCTGGGATATCGCCGCCTTCACCACCTTCCTCTCCTGTTTTACCAAGCTGGTGGTCAAATCCTCCAAGGTGGCCAAGCTCTTCAACGCGGTGCAAAAGGCAGAGGTCTCCTGGAAGCGCATCAGACCCCTGATGAAAACACCCGAGCAGCTGGATGCCCTGCAGATCCCGGCGGCACAGGATGTGACGCTGAAAGAACTCGCCTTCTCCTATGGCGAAGAGCCTGTCTTTTCCGGCCTGAGCCTGACGGCCCACCCCGGCGATATCATCGGCATCACCGGCCCGGTCGCCTGCGGAAAATCCACCCTTGGCCGTGTGTTTCTTTGTGAAGCACCCTATCAAGGCTCGGTCTGCTTTGGCGGCAGGGAACTTTCCACCCTGACCCCGCGCCAGATCGCCGCCACGGTCGGGTATCTGGGCCATGACCCGGAACTGAGCGCCGACACCGTGCAGAATAATGTTCTCTGCGGCAGCGAACAGGATGCCATGCCGTGGCTTGCAGCCGCTGCCCTGAAGGAGGAAGTGCTGGCCATGGAAAAGGGCACGGAGACGGTCATCGGCAGCGGGGGCACCCGCCTTTCCGGCGGGCAGGCACAGCGTCTGGCACTGGCCCGGACGCTGGCCCATCCCCGCCCGGTGCTGGTGCTGGATGATCCCTTCTCGGCTCTGGATCGCAGCACCGAGGATGCGATCTTTGCCGAGCTGCAGGCGTATGCCAGGGATAAGGTGGTGTTCCTGATCTCCCACCGGCTGTACCATTTCCGCAGATGCAGCAGATCATCTTTATGGAGGGCGGCAGAACCACCGTTGGCACCCACGAGGAGCTGATGGCAGCGGTTCCGGTCTACCGCCAGCTGTATGAAAGCCAGACCGGCCTGAAAGGGGGAGAGGGCGCATGAACATGAAAAAGAAAAATGATCACGGCGTGTTTGCTGCCGTCCGGATGGCAGCGGCTTCGCACCGCCTTCTCACGGTGGGTACGGTGCTGTGCGTGGCGGCTTCGGTGGCGGCATCCCTGCTGCCGCCCCTGCTGCTGGCCCGGGTCATCGACCGTCTGACCGCAGGCCTCCCGCTGCCCTTTCTGGCCGTGCTGCTCTACTTCGGCAGCCTTGCACTGGAAGGCGTGCTCACCTCGGCGCAAGAAGCTGCTGGTGCTCTTTGGCAGAGGATGACCCATGCCCTGCGCTCGGAGATGTCCCGGAAGCTGAGCCGCCTGCCCGCCGGTACACTGGCAGAGCAGAATCCCGGCGAGGTGGCCGCCCGCTTTTCGGGCGATGTGGACACAGTGGAAGCCCTGTTCACTTCCGGCATCATCAGCATGGCAGCAGATGCCTGCCGCATCATCTCCATCATGGGGGTCATTGCGGTGAAAAACACCGGCCTTGCGCTGATCCTGCTGCTGGTGCTGCCGCTGTTTGCCGTGTTCACCCGTCATGTCCAGAAGCGGATGCTGGCCGCGCAGCTGGACAACCGCCGCGCGGTCGCCGCAGTCTCCGGGCAGGTGCCCGAGACTCTGCACAACATCCGCACCATCCGGGCGCTGGGGCTGGAGGATTACATGGAGCGCCGGTATGACCGGTGCATCGGTGACAGCTATGCCGCCATGGAGCGCACCAATTTTTATGATGCCGTCTATTCGCCGGTGGTGCTGCTGCTGAATGCTGCTGTGGTCGGCATCGTGATGCTGCTCTCCGCTTCGGGGAACGCACAGCTCCTGACCCTGTTCGGTATGTCGGTTGGCACTTCGGTGGCCGTCATCAACTACATCTCCCGCATCTTCGCCCCATCGAGAGCCTGGGCATGGAGATTCAGACCATCCAGTCGGCCATGGCGGGTGTCAGGCGCATCGATGCCTTTCTCGACCAGCCGGAGCGCACGATCCCTCCCGCGCGCAGGGAGGCTGCCCGGGGCGATGTGGAATTTGCGCACGTCACCTTCGGCTATGGGGAACGGCACGTTCTGAAGGATTTTTCCATGACCGTGAAACAGGGGGAGCAGGTCACGCTGGTGGGCCGCACCGGTGCGGGCAAGAGCACCGTGTTCAAGCTCCTGCTGGGCCTGTATCAGCCGGAGACCGGTACGGTGACCATCGGCGGCGTGAAGGTGGGGGACATCACCGACCGGGAGCGCCGCACCTGCATCGGCTGTGTGGAACAGCATTTCTCCCGCGTGCCGGGCACCGTGCTGGAACAGATCACGCTGGGAGACCCGCAGATCACCGGGAAAATGGCAAGGGATGCCGCCGCACTGGCCGGGATCGATGCTGCCATCCGGGCTCTGCCGGAGGGCTATGACACCGTCTGTACCGAGGGCATCTTCTCGCAGGGCGAGTGGCAGCTGCTGTCCATTGCCCGTGCCGCCGCTGCAGATCCCGCCGTGCTGCTGCTGGATGAGATCACCGCCAATCTGGATGCCGAAACCGAGGCCCGCGTGCTGGAGGCTCTGCGCCGTGCCTCCGCGGGCCGCACGGTGCTCTCTGTCTCCCACCGCGTCTATGAAAATCTTGGCGGCAGAACGATTGAGATCAGGACCCGGGAATGACGTATGACAAAAACGCCCCCTGTGCGCCGCAGCAGGCACACAGGGGGCGTTCTGGTATGCTCAATTCTTTTCGATGTAGACGCTGGTGGAGGGGAAGGCGAAGTCCACGCCGTCTGCCTGCATCACGTCCATGATGTTCAGATTCAGGTCGTTCTGCTGCTGCAGGAAGGTGGCATAGACGTTGGTGGTCAGGTAGGCCGAGATGAGGATGTTGATGCTGGAATCGCCAAAGCTGGTCAGCCGGACGATGTTGGTGCCCTTGTTGGTGTAAGGGCTGTTGTCCAGCATGGCCTGCAGGTCAACCATCAGCTTTTCCAGCTGGGCACGGGTGGTGCCGTAGGTGACACCAAGGGTGAATTTATAGGGCCGCATGGTGCGCAGGGCCGCGTTCTGGACAGTGGAGGCGCAGATCTGGCTGTTGGTGATAATGACCACGCTGTGTCCATGGAGCGGATGCGGGTGGAGCGGAAGTTGATGTCGATGACCTCGCCCTCCACATTGCCCACGGTGATCCAGTCGCCGATGGAAAAGGGTTTGTCCAGCAGGATGACGATGCCGCTGAACAGGTTGCTGGCGCTTTCCTGCGCGGCCAGCGAGATGGTCAGGCCCACAAGACCGGCACCGGCTACGATGCTGCCGATGGGGAAGCCGACGATCTGCGCGCAGGTGGCAACACCCAGAATGATGACCAGCACTTTGTAGGTGGTGTCCAGCAGGGAGCGCAGGGTCTTATTGCTCCGGATCTCCGGGCTGCAGGAGGCCAGCAGCAGGTCGGCTACCTCAGAAGCGTTGTACAGGCCCTGGCAGAACAGGAGGGTCGCTGCGATCTTATAGGCCGTGAACAGAAACTTTGTCAGGCCCGGAATGGCCCACGGCAGGCTGGTCAGGGCCAGATACAGGCCGCTGTAAAAGGCCATCCGCTCCAAAGGGCCCTGTAAGCTGCGCAGGAGGATGGGCGTGGCGGCAAAGTGCCAGCTGCGGGCTGCAGAGCAGGAAAGATCTTCCGGCGCAGCAGCCAGCCGAGCAGAAGCCCCGCAAAAACGATGACAGCGGCGCAGACAGCCCGGGCAGCCAGCGCCCACCAGCCCTCCAGCAAAAAAAAGGCCCGATCTCGAACCCGAGGTCACGAACGGTAAAAATCATGGCAAAAAGCTCCTTGTATCAGAAATTGTAACATCCTGTCCCACAGTATACCATATCCGGCCCGTGCAGGGCAAATAAAAAAGGGGTTGACAAGGCGGAGCAGCCGCGTTATACTCTTGGCCAGAAAGTTCGTTTCAGGGCGGGGTGAGATTCCCCACTGGCGGTACAGCCCGCGACCACCCGCAAGGGTGCTGACCCGGTGAGACTCCGGGGCCAACGGTATAGTCCGGATGCAAGAAACGGCAGGCAATACGATTTGTCTACGCGCTGTTGCAGTGTTTGCTGCGGCAGGGCGCGTTTTTTGATTGTCTTCCCGGTTCCGAACCACGCGAAAGGGGCTTTCCAATCTATGATTTGGGGCAAAAACGCCCCGGGAGGATATTACCATGAAGAAAAACACGACCCGCAACCTGACCGTTGCCGCCATGCTCAGCGCGGTGGCCTTTATCCTGATGTTCATCGAGTTCCCGCTCCCGATGCTCATCCCGTCCTTCGTCAAGATGGACTTCTCCGACCTGCCCGCTCTGCTGGGTGCCTTTGCCCTTGGCCCGGTGTACGGTGTGATCATCAGCTTTATGAAGAACCTGCTCCATGTGGTCATCAAGGGCACCTCTACCGCGCTGGTGGGTGAGCTGTGCAACTTCATGCTGGGTGCGGTGTTCTCCGCTCTGGCCGGTTACCTCTACAAGCACCACAAGAGCCGCAAGAACGCCATCATCGGTGCCGTGGCCGGTGCCGTGGCCATGGCCCTGTTCAGTGTGCCGTCCAACTACTTCATCACCTACCCGGCCTACGTCAAGTTCTACCACATGCCGCTGGAAGCCATCCTGGGTATGTATCAGGCCATTCTGCCTCTGCCAACAGCCTTATCAAGTGCCTGGTCATCTTCAATATGCCCTTCACTCTGGTCAAGGGCCTGCTGGATGCCCTGCTCTGCATGTTGATCTATAAGCCGCTCTCTCCCATCCTGCATGGCCGGAAGTGAGTGATAAAAAAGAAAGGACGCGAGAGCGTCCTTTCTTTTTTGCTTTTATCGATTTGATTTAAGACAGCGCGCCCTTTTCCAGCCACTTGCCCCGGGCAAGGCGGATAAGGAACAGCAGGCCCCGGATGCTCAGTTCGCAGCACATGGCACCCCAAACGCCCATCAGGCCCAGCCGGGGAGCCAGCAGGAACGCCAGCGTCAGCCGGATGCACCACATGCTGAATATGTTCAGCACAAAACAGGAGGTGCTGTCGCCCGCACCCTGCATGGCACCGCTGGCCACGATGGAGGCACCGAACATGGGTTCGGCCCAGGCTTCGATGCGCAAAACCTGAGCACCCAGAGCGATGACAGCCGCATCGGTGGTGAAAAGGCTCATCAGGCCGGGGCAAAGATCCACAGGCCAACGCCGGAAAGGGCCATGACCCCCATGCCAAGGCCGGTGCACAGCCAGGCAAACCGCTTGGCCATATCCTTCCGGTTGGCACCCACGGCCTGGCCGATGAGGGTGACAGCTGCGCTCTGGATGCCGTAGCCCGCCATGTAGCACAGGCCCTCGGCGTTGACAGCCAGGCTGTTGGCGGCAATGGCCACGGTACCCAGGCCGGCCACGATGCGCACTAACACCACCTGCGCCAGAGAGATGGCGGCACGTTCTCCCGCCAGAGGTACGCCCACCCACAGCAGGTTCCGCAGGCAGGAGCGGGTGATCTTCCAGGGGGCAGGCTTCCGGATGCAGAGGGGGCCGTCCCGCAGCAGCAGGATGGCCAAAGCCAGCAGGCCGCCCACACAGTGGCCAGGGCGGTGCCCAGGCTGCGCCGGGCACACCCAGCCCGGCACCAGACGTGAT
>ENA-OQJH01000460-OQJH01000460.1-human-gut-metagenome-genome-assembly--contig:-NODE-460-length-22224-cov-4.302666_pt1 | contig 22224 bp, 27 predicted proteins | sample MGYA00242597_ERZ504763 | MGnify/ENA primary metagenome ERZ504763 (study PRJEB26092, sample SAMD00036359) | human gut metagenome | host: Homo sapiens | study: EMG produced TPA metagenomics assembly of...
TCAATGTAAAACGGGAAACACGTACCGGTTCCTTTTCGACACTTTTTGCACTGCCTCATCCGGTAAACTGATCTTACGATCTGCCCATTCTCCCGGTATTTCATCCCTGATCTCCGGTATATAAACTTCTTGCATCCGTTCCGATACCCGTGCCGGGCGCATTTTCTCAGTGTCCATAAATACCCACACCGAGTTTGCCTCTGCAAATATTTCTCCATCTTCTCCCTCAATGCAAAAGTTCCGGTACCCATAAAATCCACGGAATGCATACGGCCATGTACTGACCTTAATATGCTGTCCCATCTGCGGATATCGGTAAACTTTGATTTCCCAGGAAGATAAGATCCATGCCACCTGTTCTTTTGCAAGATAATCCACACCTACTCCAAAATCCTCTGACTCAAACGTACAACAATCCTGCAGATAATCCAATAATGACGGTAATGTCAGTTCCTTTTCACTATTTACTTCACTGTAACGCACACGGTTGCTAAAACTATACATACGATGCCTCGATTCCGGGTATTTGAAACGTCCATAACTGCTTTACTGTTTTTGTTCTTTTGTTATGCTACCACATTTTTCTGAGTTATGGTAGGGATATTCGAAATTTTCTGTCTGTGACCACTGGCTGTTGCGCCTCCCCGGTCAAAAAATAACCTCAGCAGTTCTCACTGCTGAGGTCTCATTAGCAGGGCTACAAGGATTCGAACCTTGAAATGACGGAGTCAGAGTCCGTTGCCTTACCGTTTGGCGATAGCCCTTTGTGTTATTTTGTTTTCAGCGTTTCGCGCCGTCAACAATAGCTATTATATATGAGTGAAATAAAAATGTCAACTGTTTTTTGAAAAAATTTTAAAAAATTTGCAATTTTCCTTCAACCATTGCATATAATACCATTTCACCCCAGGAAATATCAGCTTTTCCATTGGTTGCCTCGATAATTTCTTTTTCGGTCTGCTCCTGCATCTCAGATGGAACCATGAGAAGCAGCTCCACTTTTTCGGTATAAACGGTGTCGATGAGTGTCAGCCCGTTTTGTGCAACCAGATACTGTAATTTTCCAAGTCCGGTATAATCGGTTCCCACTGACAGTCTGCGTCCTTCCTTTTTATCAATAATGACGCTTGCCGCAAGCCCTTCCTGGACTGATTTCTGATATGCACGCACAAGTCCGCCTGTTCCAAGGAGTACTCCGCCAAAATATCTTGTGACGACCACAGCCACATTGTGGATATCTTCCCGCAGCAATACATCAAGCATCGGTCTTCCCGCTGTTTGTGCCGGTTCCCCGTCATCCGAGCAGCGGCTCATCTCCTGTCTGTCTCCAATGACAAAAGCAGAGCAGTTATGTCTGGCATCCCAGTATTTCTTTTTCATCTCTGCAATAAATGCAACTGCTTCTTCTTCTGAAGAAACCGGACGCACCGTTGCAATAAATCTTGATTTTTTTTCTACAATTTCTGCCTCTCCACCGGAATATATTGTTTTCATACTCATTCCTCTCGTCACAAAACTTTTTATATTTTATCAGTCAGATATTTCTACATATAAATAGGTATATTTTCATCTCTGATTCTTCGCGTGTTCCTATGGTATCATGTTTTTTTTGAAATTCAATTCTTAAAAATAAATGAAGATCACCTGTATTTTCAGTTTTTCCTTTATTCCGACACATTTCTTTGCTATAATATGAAGATGGTTCATTTTGATTATAAAAAGGATTATAATTTCATACCTTATTTTTATTACAAAAAAAGGAGACCTAACATGAATTATGGAAAGAAAAGTACGCAAAAGCGCGAAAAAGAATTAACTTCCAAAAGTACCATGATTCGCAAAAAGTTTTATGTGATTTTTTGTAAGTCGCTGCTTGTATGTGTATTTGCCGTCATGGTAATCGGCGCCTGCTCCGGTGTTGGAGTCATTCGCGGAATCATCGCCTCAGCTCCAACGATCGATGATATTGTTGCCACTCCTACCGGTTTCTTATCCACGGTTTTAGATTCAAATGGCAACCAGACTGCCACATTGGTTGCATCGGGTTCTAACCGGCGCGCCGTTACGATCGATGAGATACCAAAGAATCTGCAGCATGCATTCGTTGCCATCGAAGACGAACGTTTTTACGAGCACAACGGTATCGATGTAACAGGTATCATTCGTGCCGGCGTAAAAGGTGTCGCATCCGGTTTTCATTTCTCGGAGGGTGCCAGTACCATCACGCAGCAGCTTTTGAAAAATACCGTCTTTACCAGTTGGACAAGCGAATCTTCCATGGCTGACAAGTTTGAACGAAGTTCCAGGAGCAGTATCTCGCCCTGCAGTTAGAAAAAGTGGTGGACAAGGACTGGATTCTGGAAAATTATCTGAATGCGATCAACCTCGGACAAAATACTTTAGGTGTCGGTGTCGCCTCGGAACGTTATTTTGGCAAAGACGTTTCTGATCTTACTTTATCAGAATGTGCAGTCTTAGCCGCCATTACCCAGAATCCTTCCAAATATAACCCGATTACCAATCCGCAGGAAAATTCCAAGCGCCGCATGAAAGTGCTTAACAACATGAAAGACCAGGGTTATATCTCGCAGGAAGAATACGATGAAGCTGTTGCAGACAATGTTTACGACCGCATCCAGCTCGTCAACATTGAATCTGAAACCAACAGCATTAATTCTTATTTTGTTGATGAACTGACAGATCAGGTCATCCAGGATCTGGTGGAGCAGAAAGGCTACACTGAGACGCAGGCTTACAAAGCACTTTATCAAGGTGGACTTACGATCTACTCTACACAGGATCCGGAAATTCAGGCGATCTGTGATGATGAAGTGAATAATCTGGACAATTATCCGACTGCGCCGAAAGTATCGTTTTCCTATCGTTTATCTGTCCGCTCTGCCGACGGTTCCATATCGAATTACAGTGAACAGACGATGCTTTCCTATTATCAGTCTTCCAACAAGAGTTTTTCGATCAACTTTAACTCCGAAGAAGAGGCAGCTGCTGCAATTGAACAGTACAAAACGGACATCATGAAAGACGGTGATACGATCGTAAATGGAAGTGAAACCGTTACCTACACGCTTCAGCCGCAGGCAGCTCTTACGATCATTGATCAGAGTACCGGAAATGTCAAAGCATTAGTCGGCGGACGTGGAGACAAAACCGCCAACAAGACTTTAAACCGTGCAGCAGATACCACAAGACAGCCGGGATCTACTTTTAAGATCATTGCCGCATATGCACCTGCACTCGATGCCGGTGGTCTTACCCTTGCCTCCGTTCAGGATGATGCACCATACAATTACGGCAGTGGTCAGGGTGGTGCCGTTAACAACTATGACAACCGTTATCGCGGTTTCACAACACTGCGTGAGGCAATCACTAACTCCATCAATATCGTTACCGTAAAAACGTTAGCACAGATTGGTCCATCCCTCGGATATGATTATATCTGCGATTTCGGCATCACAACCGTCGGTCTGGATGAGAGTTCCAATGAGACTTTAGCACTTGGCGGTCTGACACATGGTGTTACCAACTTAGAGCTTACGGCTGCTTATGCAACGATCGCCAACAGTGGGACTTACATCAAGCCAAAATTCTACACTAAAATTTTAGATCATGATGGAAATGTACTGATCGACAATACTGAACCTGTCTCACACACCGTCTTAAAAGACACTACCGCATGGCTTTTAACCGATGCCATGAAAGACGTTATGACTCAGGGAACCGGTACCCCGGCTTACTTTGGAAGCTCTATGGCCCAGGCCGGAAAATCCGGTACAACAACCAAAAACCGTGATGCATTGTTTGCCGGCTTCACACCATATTATACCTGTGTTGTATGGGGTGGATTTGATGATAACTCGCCACAATCCGGCGGTCAGACCACTTATCCAAAGAAAATCTGGAAAGCGGTTATGAGCCGCATCCACGAAAATCTGGAATATCAGGATTTCACAAAGCCATCCGGGATCGTTACAGCCCAGGTCTGCAAAGAATCCGGAAAACTTGCAATCGCCGGTGTCTGTGATGCGGATCCACGCGGCAGTCAGGTCTATACCGAATATTTTGCTGAAGGTACACAGCCTACCGAATATTGTGACCATCATATCGTTGCAAATATCTGCAATGCTTCCGGTCAGCTTGCCGGTGGTTACTGCCCGGCAGATTCCATTTCCTCCAGAGTATTCGTCATTGGCGGAACGGTTGGAACAGAGGATACTCCATATCTTCTGACGGATGATTTTAAGAATAATACCTGTACAATGCACAACGAAGGAAATTCCACCTACCAGGAACTTCTGCTTTCTCCGCAGTTCCAGGTGTAAATAATGATACTTCCGGCGGCACACAGGCTCCTGCCGACAATACCCAGCAGACACAGCCGCCTGCGGATACTACTGACAATACTCCGGCAGATAATACCGGCGGTGGTGATGCGCCATCTGACGGTGCAACTGGCGGTGATTCATCCACCAACACCGGTGGCGATAATACTTCCGGTGGGAATGATGGATGGAATATCGGAGATGCACCGGTTCAGTAATGTATTGCATTTCATATAAAATAAGCGCTACATGCTATTTAGAATTTTGCATGTAGCGCTTATTTTTTTATCAACCGTTATTTTACTTTGATTTTCTTAACCTTCGAATAATCTCCATATATTTTCTTACCATCCACTTTTTTGTAAGCTCTGATCTTGACGGAATATGTCTTTTTGCTCTTCAACCTTTTAATGGTAGCTGAAGTTGTACCATTTTTCTTAACATCTACTTTTTTACTCTTTCCATTATAGGAGTACACAATCTCATAACCGCTTGCTTTGCTGTCTTTTTTCCATTTTAAAACCATTTGAGTCTTTTTCTTGGAAGCTAATGATGTAATTGTACTCTTCTTTGGCTTCACAGTAATCTTAATCGTTTTTTTTCGTACTGTCATACTTGCTGTCAGCCACAGTCGCAACAGTAATCTTAGCTGTACCACAGCCTTTTATGGAACCTTTCCTTCGCCATTGACGGTTACAACCTTCTTATTGTTTGATGAAAACGTAATATCTACATCATCTTCCGATTCAGCTTCAATCCAAAATGCTTTATCTCCATACGCTTTTGTGAACTTGGTTTTTGCTATTGCTAATGTTGGTTTATTTTTTTTTACCGTTAATTTCACTTTGACTGTTGCAGAATTATAATTGACAGTTTCTTTTACAGTTACTGTAATATTAGCAACACCGCCACCGTAGATTGTAACATTGCCATATCGGTCAACCTGTGCAACTGACGTGTTATCTGACTGATAGGAAAGTGCACCATTTCCCGCTGTTAACTGTGCACCAAGTTTAAATTTCTTGTCTGATGCATTTTTTGTAATATCTGTATTTACGTTAATCGTCTGATTTGCTTTTTCAATTGTAAAATATGTAATCTTACTTCCCACATAATCCCCAGTTCCGTCGATGCGCACTGCTGCTGTCGTGCCTGCCTGCACATTATCCAGATATGTCACTGTGTAGTCAATATCCTGTGTCAGTGTTTCATTTCCATCTTTTACCGTAATTTTAGGTTCTTTCGCTTTGCCATCATAAACGTAATTACTCTTTTTCATTGTAACGCTGACGCTTGCTGCATCCAGATTTTTTGCCTCGAAAGAGGTCTGCGGACAATCCATGGACCAGAGATCGGAATCAAGGCTTATCTGGATGAGGGGACAGCAATATTCGCTATTGCCCCAGGTAATTTCACCTTGTTTATCAATATAATTACATATTGATTTTCCATTTTTATCTTGATCATCTTCTCTAAGCGCATATGCGTACCCTGTTCTGACAAATTGGCGTGTATAACTATACTCATAATTGTTTGTATATGCAAATCCATATTTATTATTTATTAATTCTTCCATGTTGGGACTCTGACTAAATCCTGCGTTCCAATGTCTTGCAGAGAAAGTATTTGCATAATATCCTGTTCATTTGCATAAAATGCCATACTCAACAAATTCGTTCCCTTTACAGAATAATCTTTATGACTGCTATTTTCTAACTCATTATATCCATTCAGCATAGATCGGGCGGCTGATGAAATATATTTTCCAGTATACCCACCCCAGTAACCAAAAATTGCTTTATCTGTTAATAATAACAATGTACTGCCATCATTCTGCAATACCCGCCACTTAATCGCTCATAACTGTAATAACTCCACTCAGGTTTATCTATATATCCCTCATTTACTCTGCGATATTTTACCCCATTGACCACAGCATCCCCATTTTTGTTATAGTTTGCATTGATAATGCTATCGTCAAGATCATCGCCTGTTACTTTGTTCTGCGGATATCTTCCAAAGTATACATAAGACCACTTTGTAGAATCTGTATCTTTATTATATACAGGATTTTCCGGCTGTTTTGTATTTGCAGCGCTATAAACCTCTTCCGTTTCCTCCTGCAGCTCTGTTTCTATATCCTCCGAAATTTCTTCTGCAGCTTCCGTAACTTCTGTAGATTCTGTAACTTCTGTGGTAAAAATCTCCTCTGTTTCTGTCTCTTCCGTTACTTCTGTATCCAAAGCCTCCTCTGTCATCCACACTTCCGTTCCGGTTTCCAAAACGTTTTCCGTACCATCCGTCTCCATTTTTAACGTGTACGTTTCTTCCGGTTCACCTGCATGCACACTGACAGGCGGGCATGACAGCATCGCTGCCATTGCAATACATAAAATTCTCTTCCATTTTTTCATGACTTCTCTCTTCCTTTGCATAAATAATTTTTAATATTTTTTATTGGTCTAACTCTAATAGTTCAACTGAAGATGTACTAAAAGATGCATCATTAAGATCATTAAATCCTTTAAATACCCCTGTAAAAGTAATATAATCATCATCCAAAAGTCTTGTCGATATATTGCTATTTGATATTACAATGTCATATGTTGTACTTCCATCTGCCCACACAGCTTCAACAGCAATATATTCATCAAGGATATTTAAAACATGTGCATCAAATGTTACAGTTTTACCAATATTAGAATCATCTCTAAGAAAGTCCCTCATCTCTGAATCAGAATTAAATGTTAAAACTTCACTCGACGTTGTATCTGCTGATTCTGAAGAATTTCCAAAAATACTGAAATTTCCCATAAAATCAGAATTATAATCTTTTTGCTGACCAAAATAGAAAATCCCATCCATTAAATAACTTGCTTTCCACAAATTACCATCCGATACCCATGTTGTATCATCTATTTTATGCATTAACACATCAACATTATATGCAGGATTTAATTCTCCTTCGTCATACGAAAACCCAACATATCTAACAGCATCTCCCTCATCAATAAGGTTCAGATATAATTCTTTATCATTATCATATCCTCCCTCATAAGTCACATAGGTAACTCCAGGTGTAACACTATATACATCATCTGTTGATACTTCTGTTGTAATTTCCGTTTCTGTAATTTCTGTTTCAGTTGTCTCTGTCTCTATTTTTTCTGTTTCGGCTTTCTCTGTTTTTACTTCTTTATTCTCAGAATTTTCTTTTTTCTCTGTTTCTGCTGATGTTGCCGAAGCAGTATTTGTCTCTGTGTAATCCTTTGTGTTAAAGCAACACTCTACTGCCACCACCAAAACTATAACAGCACACACTGTCAGTACTTTTTTTCCAAATATTTTTTCCCTTTTTCTTCAATTTCATTTCCTTCCTTTGTATAAATTTTATTTAATGCTCATATTATAAGCAGCATTATTCCATTTTACCGATATCTCATTTTTTCTCATAGTTCGTTTCATGAACTATTTCCCCCCTTTCTTCTGTCGTGTCTTTTTTTGTTATTGCCGGTTTCTCCTGCTCCCTCAATATCTGCCTCACCCTGCTTTCTGAATACCATATTTTCTTGCCAGAGCATGTACATTTTTCCCATCATACTCGGAACAGATCTGCTGCACTATATATTCCCTGGAATAAAACTTTAATGGAAACATTAATTGTAACCCTTTGAAATGACTATATATTTTATAAGCATTATCAACTCCGACTGTTTCTGCCACTTCCTTATATACCCCAGCCAAATCCTCCGAAGTAACCTTGGAAATACTTTTCAACAAAATCACCTCTCTCTTGCAATACTGTTTCCATTATATTCTGTTCACATTGTAATTTGCAGTTACGGACTACATTGTAATTTATACTTGTAAATTACAATATTTAGCCACGACATACACAATACCAAGTAACGTTGCCATTGTATTTTTCCTCTCTTATACGTTGAATTTTACCCATTCAATAACGGTCTGCAATGATACTTTTGACATATCTCGTTTACCTCCTCCAATCTCTGCCTGTGATACAGCGCCCATATAAAAATAGTGTCTCTCCTGTCTCTCGCATATAGTTTAGGCATATACTCTTTCTCTAAAAGTGACTGCGTTTTTCATAACCCATACCAACCTGAATGGCATTTGCTATGAGCTGATCCCGTTCACTTTCCTCTCTTAACATCCACCATATCAGCCTCCTTTTTATTTATGATCTGTTCTTTTGATGGACTTAGCATAACAGATTATTCTCCATAAACTGTCCGATGGCATCGGTCTTTTAAACATTTTTCCTTTATGCTATAATAATTTAAAATTTGTTTTATTTTTGTGGAGATTTCTTATGGGAAATATAACAGATATGAATACACGCGCATTAGAAAACGCTGAAAATTACGACGATGCCGAACTTGAGGGACTCTTTGATACGAAAGAATTCTGCATTGCCCTTTCTAATCTTATTGACTCGAAAGGCATAAAAACCGGCGATATTCTTAACCGCTGCAATATCAGCAAATCTTACCTTATGGATATCAAAAATCCTTCGAAAAATATACAGCCAAAGAGAAATAAAATACTGGATCTGTGTCTTGGCATAAATGCAACGAAAGATGAAATAAACATGCTTCTGCGCCTGGCACATTATCAGCCGCTTGATTCGCGTGGAGAAGCCCTCGACCGGATTATTATCTGGGGACTGGCTCACCAGAAAGACAGCTATGAGATCCGTTCTAAATTATATGAACACGGTTACACAGATTTTTAGAGACAAGATTGTACACTCCGCGAACATTCTATTGTCATGACTTATCATATTAACATGGAGAAAATTTAAGTGAATGACCTTGACCGACAAATACTTGAAAAATACTATACCATTGAGGAAGATCTGACTGCGGATCACCCGGATAAACCCTACAAAGTTTACACTGCCTGGACAGAGTTCGATTTTATGCCTGTAGTTTTTAAGGAAATGGATGAAAAACGTGCTGATATCTATATGACTTTATCAAAAATGTGGAATCCCTATGTTGCTGATGTCTATTCCGTTTACCGATTAGAAAACAGCTTTATCCTTCAGGGCGGTTCAAAAAACAGACTTACCTCGCCGTTACAGAATGTATCTGTAATAAAGCAGAAAATGGTCTGGACATGACTCTTACCAATTACATAAAAACTCATGGTGTTCTCAATGAAATATCTGCCTTAAAATTATGTATGCAGCTATGCGACGGGCTGCGTGATATTCACCGGCTTGGATATATCCATAAAGATTTAAAACCAGATAATATTATGGTCTGCAGTACACAGGATGTATCCGGTCTTCCGCTCCTTAAAATTATTGATTTCGGGGTCTCCGATATCTCTGAAAAGATTGAGGATACCACCCTTATCAAAACACATATAGAAGATGCCGGAACAGAAGGATATAATCCACATGACAAAAAGATTACGCCCCGCTGGGATGTTTATTCCATCGGATGTATTCTGAATTTTATGCTCACCGGTCACACTCCGGATATGGATCCCTATAAAGGTTCCCTGGCAGTTCACAATATCATTGAGCATGCAACAGATGATTTTTCCTTACGTTATAGCTCTGTGACTGCACTTTATCATGCATTATCACACGAAGCAAGGATCAGCTTATGGGACAAACTGCCACTTTTGCGCTCGCTCCCGGGATACCGTTCCCACACCCTATGGAAGGCTCTCATTGCGACTCCCTGCTATTTATTTGTCTTGTATTTAATCGGTGAAGCGGTCGTATCAGACCCTTCTGCATTATTGAGCATAATTCCCCTGTGTTTTTTCCTTCCTGTGCTTACCATATTTGATCCATTCCATATCATACCCAGGATTAAATTTCTTCGAAAATTCAGAAAAAATCCTTATTTTCTGATACTTTCCAAAACCATTGCTGTTATCGTTTATTTTATTTTATCAATTATTATGACCACCTTTTTGACTTCAAACTAAAGGAGACTGTCCATGGAAAACGATTTAAAGAAATATAACATACCTGCATGTGATGATTTTTCACTTATGTCCGGACAGATCGCAAGAAATGAGTTACAGCACTCTAATACTGAAACCACAGAGATACTTTCGGCGCATAAAAATATATTTACCCAGAATAAAATTTTGTCCAAACGGAAAACCGGATATCATTCTCCACTTGCCATCAGCAATTTTCAATATTATATCAATCTGAATAAGCGGAAATTATTCCATTTGGGTTCAACCGTTCTGGTCATGATCATCTTTCTAACCGGTCTGCTCTTAGGTATCCGGCAGTTACACAGTTTTATACAAGATTTCATAATTTTGATGCGTCCGATGAAACACTTGAAGCAGCAATTAGCTATATTGATAACAAGGATTATTCTGCTGCGATACCAAGACTGACTACCTGCTCAATTCGGGCTGGGATGGCTACACGGTATATCAGGAGTTATCCTCTGCATACTATTCTGCCGGAAATGATAATGCTTCTGCTGATACGACCTGCGACTTTATCATAAATCATTACGGCACCGCGAACTGTACCAACTTTACAGACGCTTTTCGAAGTCTTTGTGAAGATACCGGCGGCACCACCGGCAATACTGCTGCAAGAGTGGAAAATATCCTCACAGAGTGCCAGCAATATGCTGAGTTATATTATCAGATCGAAAAAGAATTATATTCCGGTCAGAATAAAAAAGCCCTGTATGACTGTGAACTGTTAAAAAATTCCGGGGCTGACTGCTTTTATTTTGCATGTTTATATTCCACTGCCCTTGTGGAAACAGATCATATAGATGACGCTTATCACTATATCATATCATTTGTACAGGACGACTCCACATATCAGGCAAAGTCTGTTACGACAGATCAACGTAAGCTGTTGTTAAATTATATCAAAGGATATGTCCGTTCCGAAAAACGGGTAATCTGCGAAAATTATATAAATTATGCGTTAGATGATCTGAATCTGGATCTGCATTCCGGTCTGCAGTATTCTTCACCGGATACAAAATTGTCAACGGACGATGTCGCTGCCGCCCTGAAAGACAGACTGGGAACTCAATATATGTATCTGAATCCCCTTGACAGTATTTCTGTTTCAGATACAACCACTTTATTATATGGACATGAATGCTACTATGCCATAGTAAAACACATAGGGAAAGATACCACCTGTGAAAATTACTTTTTTATGATACTGTTTATGGCTATATTTATATGTTTTTAGATGGAAAGTATGTAAATATTTTAGAAAATGAAGGACTTGAACAAATGTTAACAGAGTATGCTCCCTTAACCTCTTCTGACATACTTGGGACTTATAAAAATTCTGCCTGTGACAATATTTGCATCAAAGTAACCGATTTCAACAAAGCAGATACCGATACGAACGGTCAGATTTCATTTTCTGTCATAGACACCAGCACGAATGAAGTACTGCTTGATATCCAAAATGCAGATTTTACTTCCACATATGCCTGTATTTCAACAGACGATATTGATTTCACTCTAATCTGGGGAAGTGAGGTAGTTCTTTTGATTCGTTCCGATTACACACAAAACTATACGGATCTTCCCGGAAGATATGAAAAAATATAATAGAGCAGGGGGCAGCTTTATCGCTGTCTCCTGCTCCTACTGATATTCTGCAAGTTTTATCCGAAAACTTCCTGCCGCATTATACGTGGTCTCTCCCTGCCGGAAATACAGATAACATACACCATTCTCCAGATAAAATCCATAGTCTTCTGCCTTGTATCCCTGCAGCATTTCCATATACGTTTCATCATATATCTCATTTTTCTTTAAAAAGTCTGATGTTGTTTCATATGCATATTCGCAGCTTTCCTCGTCAGATTTTTTAATATATCTGCTATCGTGATTTCATTTCCATTTTTATCCATATTTGCTGCTTCAAAATCTGTTTCATTAACTCCTCCGGCAAACCATTTTGTCTGAAATAAAATACTGACATAATCTTCCCAAAACTCAATATTCTGCACTTCACAGGTATCATAATAGGGAAACTCTCCTTCTCTGTAATCACTTTTCGCCCCATCAGCTTCCTTTACCTGTTCTTTCAAATTTTCATACTGACTTTGAAACTCAGCAGCCTTTTTCTCTATCACCTGATTGCATGCCAGATATTCACTGTCCCCAAAAACGACTTTATCATAATAACCATATACCACAGCTTGCCCAAGAGAATTTTTATATCACCGCCTTCGATTCGCTCTATCGTATATCTGTCATCCTCCACTGAATTTTTTTCCTGATCATTGGCATAAAATACTGTATGTTCTTTGACTTGCGCTCTTCTATATGCAAAAAAACTTACTCCGAAACAAATAACCAGTAAAAGAAATATTACTTCTTTTTCATTTGTATTTTTTCCTTCCTCATACTATATCTGCATACCCATTTCACCAGACATAATACCATTTTCTGGCATATCTTTGAATATATACTTTGATTTTTCTAATTTTCACACGCAAAAAAATCCTCTTAACAATTGATTTTCCTATATACTAACTAAGGGGATACATTTTTTCGCATTTTCCTTAGTTTCTGATTTGATAAAAGCCTTTATTTTCGGCGTTCTCTGATTATCTGTCGTTTTACTCTAAACTGAAATTCCCAGTCAGATTCCCAGACAAATTCCCAGACTATTTTCTGGCTGTCTTTCCATATCCGTTCTATTCAAAATGATATTCATCCTGACTTCCAACCCTGTTACATCTTCTGACGCTTCCCTTGTCACACGTAACCTATATTGCATATTCCTTTAACAGCCTTTCGCGAATTTGTCTCATTGCTTCTTCATGTGGAATGGTATTCCCCTGTTCCATATCATCAATTCCTTTATCCAATTCACGAAAAGAGTTTTTCTTCCTGCTCGCTATATTTTACAGTTTCCTGTGCTAATGGTGCCATAAAATCATTCCTGTCCTGGCTTACTTACAGCTTTTTCAAGATATTCCTCCACCAGATGTATGATTTCTTCCGCTGCCGCTATTTGTTCTTCTGTATCGCTTTTTACTGCAATATAAAAACATCATAATCACTGGCATGTCGAATTTCCTATGCCTCTGAAATCATTCGTCCTATCTTTCTTGGGAACACTTCCGTGCGTACATAATTCTTATTGAAATATGCTATTGTATCCTTGTGACGCTTAAATGCAACATTCTCCAGAGAGAGTACTGCCGCTACTGCATGAAATATCGCATAATAAGCTCTGTTGTTCGCAGCCTTTAAAAGTCCTGCTGAAAAATTTAATTGTGCGGATTTCAAATCATCTCTTGCCTGCTGCAACCGCCCTTTTGCCAAATCCTGCACATATCCAGACTCCTTCTCATCAGCCATTTATCTCAATTCCCTCCTTTGCCACGTTATTATAAAACGGGTAATTCGGTATCCAGATTTTAAAATGCTCTGCATTCTTTACAATCGGCATAATCTCTGAGTCATATTTCTCATTGATATCATAGGTATAATCTCTTACCGCCCTCATATATTGATTTATCATATCATCATCACATTTTACCAATATCATAATATCTATATCGGAATCAAGACGGTTATCCCCCCTCGCATAAGAGCCATACAAAATCGTTTTCTCATAATCACTCGCAAAAATGTTTTTTATTCCTTTAACATATTCTCTCAAATATTAGATATACTTACTGGCATTCCGCTTCCCCCTTTCCTTCTGCATTCCTATTTAAAATTATAATGGAATCTCTGCAACTATTCAATAGACTTGTTATCAGCTTTCTCTGTCTGATATCTTCATACTCTGCTTCCTAATATAGTCTGGCTGCAACTCCAAATAACGCATTGTCGTCTCAATACTCGTATGTCCGACATTTGCCTGCACTACCTCTAATGGCACACCTCTTGCCACCGCAATAGATACATACCCATGCCTCATAGCATGTATCCATATGTCCGGACAGTCGTTTCCATCGGCACGTATCTTCTCAACAATCCGATTGATGCTCTGTCTGACCGAACCGACATTTACGGGTTTTCCCTTAGTATTTACAAATAATAAGTTTTCAAACTCGCCCTTTATATCTTCTTGTATTGGTTTGACAATAATTTTCCGTAACTCTAACTGGCTTTTTATCGCTTCCTCTGCCTCTGGTACTAATATCAACAGCAAAAACCCCGAAGTCGCCTTCGGGGTTTTCACTGTTGATGTATATACTAACTAAGGGGATTAGATTTCACCAATCTAATCAAATTAGATTAGTGCATATTAATGTAACTCTCTGGATACGAAATCCGGATAACCTGACTCTAATCCATGCTCAGTGGAATCAAGTCCCTCAATTTCTTCCTGTGCAGTTACACGGAGACCGATCGTTTTCTTTAAGACGGTAAATACGATTCCCATTGTAATGATCGTCCAACCCGCGATGCAGAGGATGCCAAGTAACTGGATCAGCAGATGATGAACACCGCCGCCATAGAACAGTCCATCTTTGTAATCGAAAAGTCCTACTGCGATTGTTCCCCAGATACCGTTACAGCCATGTACTGCAACTGCACCAACCGGGTCATCTACTTTTAATTTATCCTCAACAAAATATACTGCTACGCAGACAAGCACACCTGCGATCGCACCGATAATAAAAGAACCGATCACATCTACATTTGCACAGCCAGCAGTAACTGCTACAAGACCTGCAAGAGAACCATTTAACGACATTGAAACATCCGGTTTACCATTTCTGATCCATGTATAGATCATTGCGGTACAGGTTGCTACTGCAGGAGCAACAGTCGTTGTAGCAAAGATCTGTGATAACTGCATCGTATCGGTTGCTGCTGCACCGTTGAATCCATACCATCCAAACCAGAGAATGAATACACCAAGTGCACCGATCAGTAAGTTGTGTCCAAGAATTGGTCTTGGCTTTCCATTTTTGTCATATTTACCAATACGTGGTCCTAACATTGCTGCACCGATGAAAGCAGTAATACCGCCTACCATATGGATACATGCAGAACCGGCAAAATCTGTAAATCCGAGGTCTGTCAGCCACGGTGTTCCGCCCCATACCCAGTGAGCCTCGATCGGGTAAACACATAAACTGATAATAAAACTGTAAATACAATAGGTAATAAATTTGGTACGCTCTGCCATTGCTCCGGAAACGATCGTTGCTGCCGTTGCACAGAATACCAGGTTAAATACAAATCCGGACCAGTCTGTCTCCCCAAAATGAGCAAATGGGTTTAAACCCCAGCCGATGAATCCGCCATCTCCACATAAGAGATTGTATCCTAACAGATAAAATGCTACTGTACCAATACAAAAATCCATCAGGTTCTTCATCGTAATATTACCTACATTCTTTGATCTGGTAAAACCAGCCTCAACCATAGCAAATCCACATTGCATAAAAAATACTAACGCTGCACCCATAAGGTACCATACACTCATATCCATAATCAAATCCTCCTTGTTTTCCGAAGGAAAATGCATGCTATGTTTTTTATAGCATTTGCCTCTTGCAGGAGCAATGCCCAACACACTGGCAGGATTTTCCTCCTTGTTTTCCTCGTTGTTTTGCGAAGAAATAAAAAAAGATAATCACAACCCCAGGTTCTCCCTGTGTCACAATTATCTCCTTTGATAATAATTTCTTCCTGATTCAATTTTTCTCATAATGTTATATTCATGATCCTTTTCTTATTTTTCAGATGACTCCTCATTTCATCCAAAAACTTACAGTGCATCTACACCATGCTCGCCTGTTCGGATACGGATCGCGTCTTCCACCTCATACATGAAAATTTTACCATCACCGATGTGACCGGTATTAATCTGCTCTACGATCTTGTCGATCAGCTTTGGAGCAACTTCATCTGTCACAACTGTTTCTACTTTAATTTTCGGCAATAGATTGACTGCATACTCTGCACCACGGTAATTTTTGATAATACCCTTCTGATTACCATAACCCATGCTATTTACAATGTTAAGACCATTTACTTCTTCACTGTCAAGCAACGCCTTAAGATCTTCTAATTTTTCAGGTTTAATAATAATCTCTAATTTCTTCATACTAATCCTCCTTGTTTTCCGAAGGAAAATGCGACTGCCTTTGCAGGAGCAGAGGATTTTCCTCCTTGTTTTTCGGAGAAAAATGCGAGCCCATTGGCGAGCAGAGGATTTTCCTCCTTGTTTTCCATCCTGTCTGCGGTCATGACAGCAGATTTTCATCTGCTGCCAAACCCGCTGTTAAATCCAGGATTCACACATCTATTATTGTTTTGAGATATGTTTATACCTCAAATAACAGATCACCATAAGATGCATTGGCCACATAGATTTGTCAACTAACATTTCAAGTTTATCAATCGGTGCTCTTAACTCATCCATTGCCGTCTTAACTTCATCTCTGTAGTATACAGCCTGATCTCTGCCTTCTTCCATCTCTGCAGCTTTTTCCGTTACTTCCTGTAATTTTGCAAGTGCTTTCTTGGAATCAGCCAGTAAAGAGGAAACCTGTGTCAGGATCTCTGTCTGTGCGCTGACATCTGCACCACATGCTGCTTTTACGGAAGTGATAGACTCAGCAAGTACGGTTGTGTATTTGATAACAGCCGGAATAATCTGCTTAGTTGCGATATCGATTGCAGCTCTTGCCTCGATGTTGATCTCTTTTGAGTATGTCTCATACTCGATCTCAACACGGGAGTCTAACTCTGCCTTTGTAAATACTTTGAATTTTTCAAATAATTTCACAGATTTCTCTGTATTTAATGCAGGGATTGCATCTACCATGGAACGGATATTTGGAAGTCCGCGTCTCTCAGCTTCTGCTACCCACTCATCCGAATAACCGTTTCCGTTGAATACGATTCCCTGATGCTCTGTTGCATATTCTTTGATCAGATCATGTACTGCCATATCAAAGTCATCTGCTTTTTCAAGAACATCACATGCCTCTGCAAATGCCTCTGCAACGATCGTATTTAATACAACGTTCGGCTGTGCGATAGAATCCTGGGAACCTACCATACGGAATTCAAATTTATTACCGGTAAATGCAAACGGTGATGTTCTGTTACGGTCTGTCGCATCTTTCATAAAATCAGGAAGTGTCTTAACACCTGTCTCTAATTTCTGTCCAGCAAGACTGTGTGTAGCTTCACCTGTGCTGATCAGCTGTGATAATACATCCTGAAGCTGCTCTCCTAAGTATACGGAAACGATTGCTGGCGGTGCCTCGTTTGCTCCTAATCTGTGGTCGTTTCGACATCTGCTGCGGACTCTCTTAAAAGATCTGCATGTTTGTCAACTGCTTTTAAGATACAGGTAAGTACTAATAAGAACTGTACATTCTCATGAGGTGTCTTGCCTGGCTCTAACAGGTTGATTCCATCATCCGTTGTAATTGACCAGTTGTTATGTTTACCGGAACCATTGACACCTGCAAATGGTTTTTCATGAAGCAGGCACTGTAAGCCATGACGTCCGGCTACTTTCTTTAATGTCTCCATTACCAACTGGTTGTGGTCTACTGCGATGTTAGCCTGTGCGTAGATCGGAGCTAACTCATGCTGTGCAGGTGCAACTTCGTTGTGCTGTGTCTTTGCGCTGACACCTAATTTCCAGAGTTCTTCGTTTACATCCTTCATGAATGCTGCGATTCTCTCACGAATCGCACCGAAGTAATGATCGTCCATCTCCTGACCTTTTGGAGGCATTGCACCGAATAAAGTACGACCGGTAAAGATAAGGTCTTTTCTCTGTAAATATTTCTGTCTGTCTACGATGAAGTACTCCTGCTCCGGTCCAACAGAAGGAGTCACTCTCTTTGATGTCGTATTACCGAATAATCTTACAAGACGTAATGCCTGTTCATTGATAGCTTCCATGGAACGAAGAAGCGGTGTTTTCTGATCGAGTGCTTCTCCTGTGTAAGAACAGAAAGCTGTTGGGATACAAAGTGTTGCGCCTGCTGCATCCTGTCTTACAAATGCCGGTGAGGTACAATCCCAGGCTGTATATCCTCTTGCCTCGAATGTAGCTCTTAAACCACCGGATGGGAAAGAAGATGCATCCGGCTCACCTTTGATCAGCTCTTTACCGGAAAAGCTCATTAGTACCTTGCCATTCTCCATCGGTGCTGTAATGAATGAATCATGTTTCTCTGCTGTTACTCCGGTCAGCGGCTGGAACCAGTGAGTATAATGTGTTGCACCTTTTTCGATTGCCCATTCTTTCATCTCATGCGCAACAACATCTGCTGTTTCAAGGTCTAACTCGCGACCTTCCTGAATTACTTCCTTTAACTTCTTGTAAACCTTCTTTGGCAGACGCTCCTGCATCACTGCATCATTGAATACGTTCTCGCCAAAAATCTCTGCTACATTTAAGTATCCTGTTTCGCTCATGTTCTACATCCTTTCTTCTTCACCGGTCTAATCCCCTGAGACTATTCCCTGCTTTTTTGAACAAATGTAAGAGATCTTAAATTCTCATTTCTTATTGTACCTTGAAAGTGGATGAATGTCAGTAAGAAATTTCTCCTATATGGCTTTTATGAGAAATTGTGTGACAACTTCTTACAAAAAAGAGCATTCCAAGCTACTTGGAACGCCCTTGTTCATCTCTCACATTTGTTTTGTTGAACTTAAGATAATACTTTTCTCTCAAAATGCAAGAGAAAAATTTCACTTTTTTATCATTTTGCTATATTGAACAATAAATTCATGTAAAGTCTGAAATCTTTGTTAAATATAACATTATGGAAAGTGGACTTCCGTCTGTGCGACAATATTATTCAGCTTTGCCAACAGAACCGAACAGTTCCATTTTCTCTTTTACAGTAGCTTTGATAGCTTCTGCACCCGGAGCTAATAATTTACGCGGATCAAATCCTTTACCCTCTAAATCTTTACCAGCTTCGATATATTTACGTGTAGCATCTGCGAAAGATAACTGGCACTCTGTGTTAACGTTGATCTTAGCTACTCCAAGGGAGATTGCTTTCTTGATCATGTCTTCCGGAATACCTGTACCTCCGTGAAGTACTAACGGCATCTGGCCTGTTAATTTCTGGATAGAATCAAGAGTCTCGAAGCTTAATCCTTTCCAGTTTGCCGGATATTTACCATGGATGTTACCGATGCCTGCTGCAAGCATGTCCACGCCAAGATCTGCAACTCTCTTGCACTCTTCCGGATCAGCGCACTCGCCCATACCTACAACTCCGTCTTCCTCACCACCGATAGAACCAACTTCTGCCTCGATGGACATTCCCATTGCATGGCAACGGATACGAGCTCTTTGGTTTTCTCAACGTTCTCATCGATTGGGTAATGAGAACCGTCGAACATGATGGATGTGAATCCTGCTTTGATACATTTATAGCATCCTTCGTAGGTACCATGATCTAAGTGTAATGCAACCGGAACTGTGATGCCTAACTCATCATGCATAGCTTTTACCATAGCTGCTACAGTACCGAAACCTGTCATATATTTTCCAGCGCCTTCAGAAACACCTAAGATAACCGGGGATCTTAACTCCTCTGCTGTAAGCAGAACAGATTTTGTCCACTCCAGGTTGTTAATGTTGAACTGGCCAACTGCATAGTGACCAGCTTTTGCTTTGTCTAACATTTCTTTTGCAGATACTAACATATGCTATTCCTCCATAAAATTAATATTTTTACCCTATGGGTATTATATATTACTTCTTTCAAAAAATAAAGTTAAATTTATAACAATCTTTCTCATTTGTTTGCCGGAACCATAATATCGACAGCACGGCAGATATTTTTTACGATAACTTCCTCATGCGCTCCGCCAAATTCCCCGTCCAATGTCCAAGGAACTTCCTCTCTTGCCATGAACTCTACTTCATCTGACTTAAACGAATAGATCATATCCGTATCATCCACCAGATTGATGAGTGATGCAATAATCTCGTTGAGTTCAATCGGATTGCGTGGTTTTTTGATCAGGGTAACCTCAAACACGCCATCGTCTAAAAGCACATCTTTTCCGGTCATTCCCTTAAATCCACCCACCGATGTGGAATTGCTGATCATTCCATAGATAAATTCATCCTGGATCCGCACATTATTGTACTCTACCTGCATAGTGAAAGACGGGATATCATGCAGACTGCGCATTCCCTCAAGGATATATGCCGCATGTCCAAGTACATTTTTTCCACTCCTGGCTTGTCTTATAAGACACTTCCGTAAAAAGACCAAACGCTGCCACATAGACAAAATAATCATTGTTAAATGCACCAATATCACAAGGAAATGTTCTTCCATTCACCGCTGCATCGGCTGCTTTGACCATATCTTTCGGGATTCCCAGTGATGTTGCAAAGTCATTCGTGCTGCCCGCCGGAATATATCCCAAAGGCACGGTAAGCCCTTTGTGCATAATACCGCTTACCACTTCATCAAGTGTACCGTCCCCTCCGCTGCATACAACAAGATCATATTTCTCTGCGTCCACTTCCACCTTATGTATCGCATCTTCCGGTGCCTGTGTCGGGTAAATCGTTACCTCATATCCAGCTTTTACCATGGTATCCACAATATCCATCAGCTGATTTTTGATCTGTGCTTTCCGGAAAACGGATTGAAAATAAATAGTAATGTTTTCTTTTCTTCCATACGCTCCCTACACCTGTTCTGTTATTTTGTCAGGAATTCCTCGATTGCCGCAGCTGCAGCCTCTTCGTCCTCACCCTCAGCATCGATCACAACCTCTTCTCCATTTAAAAGAGCCATACTCATCATGCCCATAATGCTTTTGACATTGACTCTCTTATTATCCCCGGATTCCATATAGATCTGGCTGGAAAACTGATTTGCCTTCTGCACTAAAAGCGCAATTGGTCTTGCCTCTAAGTCGTTTTGCATGTTTACCACTACACCCTTTTTCATGATAATCTCCATTCTTGCGCTGTTTTTTGCGCATCTCAAGTTTGTGCGTTAGCACAAATCTTACGTGTGAAAAATCTTATTTTTCACACTACCCTCCATTCCTGTGCTGCTTTTTACACACTTTATGTTTATGCTCCAATACAGCAGCTACGTATCAATAATATATTTCCACATTATTCTTTTTCACGCAGCTCATCTGCAATCTCACTGATCCTGCGCAGCCTGTGGTTCACTCCCGATTTTCCGACCGGAGGATCGAGATATGTTCCCAGTTCCTTAAGCGGTGTATCCGGATACTCTAACCGCAGCAACGCCATTTCTTTTAGGTTTTCAGGCAGACTGTCTATGCCTGCATTCTGTTTAATATATTCAATATCGCCAAGCTGTTTTACGGCTGCCGCCACAGTCTTGCTGATATTTGCCGTCTCACAATTTACCTTTCGGTTGACAGAATTTCTCATTTCTTTTAAGATACGCACATTTTCAAGATTCATCAGTGCCACATGTGCTTCCATGATATTTAACATATCCACGATCTGGGCACCTTCCTTTAAATATACGACCTGGTGTTTCTTTCGTTCTACGATCTTTGCTTCCATCTCAAAACTGTTGATTGCATCCTGAAGCTGTTTCGCCTGCGCAATTTCCCGGCAGACAATCTCAAAATGATAAGACTTATTCGGATCACTGATCGATCCACCTGCTAAAAATGCCCCCCGGATATATGCCCGCCTGCAACATGTCTGCTGCAGTAAAATACCATTTACCGTCTCTGTGATGTTTGCACACCTTAAAGACTGATTCCACATCTTGATTGTCTCAAAATGCGTTCCAGTGGCAATGTATCTATCTCTTCTATATTAACATGGAACAGCTGTCGCCAGTAACAGTCCATTATTTTCCCTAGCAGAATCGACGGATTTTCCCAGAAATCCCGTCACTCCATC
>ENA-OQJH01000462-OQJH01000462.1-human-gut-metagenome-genome-assembly--contig:-NODE-462-length-22170-cov-1.819081_pt1 | contig 22170 bp, 23 predicted proteins | sample MGYA00242597_ERZ504763 | MGnify/ENA primary metagenome ERZ504763 (study PRJEB26092, sample SAMD00036359) | human gut metagenome | host: Homo sapiens | study: EMG produced TPA metagenomics assembly of...
AAAACGCGAAGTTAATAGTATATATCTTATGAAATTAAACAAAAGAATGATATGAAAAAATATATATATTATGGGGATTACTTGCTTGTATGGCATTATTCACCTCATGTTATGAAGAAGACACACTGACTCCTACAGAAGGAGGCATTGAATTACGCTTTAAAGTACCTCAAGGAAATAATAGTTGGGACGATGACATCGCCCAAATATACGAAGACTATAATGTATATCTTATTTATAAAGATCTGCAAAGGGCTGATTTTAATCGCAGCTGGACAGGCATATCATATGGTAGTGGCTACGAAGGCCAAGGCTGTGTAAACGACGAAATGACCAATTACTATGTCGAATTTATGAAAAAGCATATCTTTGCATACTTGAATCCGCCGATCACATCTAAGTTCTGCCTATGTATTGGTATTTGGGATACAATGTCTATAGCAAAAGCGTATTAGAAGTTGGAGGCGTAATCCTAGCAAGCTGGATTGTACCCATACACGAAAATTACGATGGGCTGGATTATTGGTGCACTTGTATGTTTGGAGAAGACAATCCCAGCGATCCTTATTTAATCCCCACAGACAGAGCACTCCTTGACAGACGCCGGAAAATGATATTGGCTCCCGTATTGGAAAAAGCAGTAAAAGCCGGAAACATCATTATACCTGAAGAATTTGAAGTGGGATTCGACCATGTCACTAATCTGATAGCAGGCTTGGGAATGGAAGATGACCCAAACTATTATCTTACCAGAGGATATCCGGGAAGTGTAAACACGTATGTATTCAATAGTATCAGCGAACCAGCCAACAACTCTTATCCTCCAACCAATGAAGAGACTTTTATAGGATATATGCATCTTTCCATGTACTATAACCAAGCACGACTAGCAGAGGTATATCCGGCTGATAAATATCCTTTCTCACCGAAAAGTTTGCTTTCGTACAGAAATATTTAAAAGATAAATATCAGATCGATCTGGAAGCAATAGCCAACGGACCGGAAGACTGGGATTTACCTTTACCTCCAATACCGGAGACTCCAGATGAAGAATAACAACTCTGATAATGAACTATAAACTCATAATAATGACAAAAGTAAAAAATCTATTATTAACCATATTACTCTTATGCGGTACCACCATATGGGGAAATAACGGGCTAAGAATATCAGGAAGAATAAAAGTATTAAAGCCAACGACTTACAAATAAAAGATATGAATGAAGGCGTTGTATTAAGCTGCATCATGGTACTAATAACACATTCAGTACCGATGAAATAAACATCATTCCTGATGTCTACAAACTCTATTTAGGAGAAACCGAACAGAATATTTATCTGGAAAATAATCCGGTAACAATCAATGGCTACTTCGACGAAAAGAACCCTGAACAAAGTTCGCTTTCATTCACCGGCATCGATCCGTTTCTGACTTTACAAAATTATATGCCAGCAGAAAAAGACCCGGATATAGCAACGATTTCTACTTCTGTCAAAGGAAAACTGACTCCTGCCATGCATCTGCATTGGCCTATCTGGCAGATGTAAATGATTACCAATCCAATAAAATGCTATTGGACATGATACCGGAGCAAGACAGAAACTCCTTATCTGCCAAATGGTTGGTAAACAGGGTAGAAATCCTCTCCCACCAAATTATCGGTGCAGAATGTCCCGACTTACTTTCATAGATGCCAACGAAAAAAACGTAAGTCTGAAAGACTTCCGTGGGAAAATTGTCGTACTTGACTTCTGTGCCTCCTGGTGTGGTCCTTGTCGTAAAGAGATGCGTAGTATGCTAACCATATACAATGAATTGAAGGCTGACGATCTGGAATTCATCAGTGTCTCGCTGGATGACAGCGAAGCAAAATGGAGAAAAATGCTGGATGAAGAAAAATTGCCGTGGGTGATGCTATGGGATAAAACAGGATTCCCTAAAAACAGCAAGACTCCAAGTGCTATCCAGACTGCTTACGGCTTCTACTCCATCCCTTTCCTTGTAGTCATTGACAAAGAAGGCAAACTTGCTGCACGCAACGTTCGGGGTGAACAAGTACGCGAAGCCATTTTAAAAATAAGACAATAAACAAACTATATAAATTATAACTCTTTTGACAATGAAGAAACTTATATTTCCAATCGTATGCTGTTTTATCAGCGTTGCTGTATCAGCCCAGTTAATCAAACCAAAGGCAGAAACACAAAAAAAACAATCCGAACTGGACTGGTTTAACTGTTCTTTCGACCAGGACAGTGTATACGGAGCTGAAGTAAACAAAGCTTATGATTACTTGAAAGCCAAACAAAAAGAAAGCAAAGAAAAGACCGGTTGTTGCACTGATCGGAACCGGAATGGACGTAGAGCACGAAGACCTGAAACACGCAATCTGGATAAACCCAAAAGAAAAATCAAATCAAAAAGATGATGATAAAAACGGGCTTATTGACGACATCAATGGCTGGAACTTTATCGGTGGTAAAGACGGTCAAGTAATGGAAGCTTTGACACGCGAAGGAGAACGTGAATTCTTCCGTCTCAAAGATAAATATGCTGATTATATCTTTGACGGAAAGAAGTATTATAAAATAGTCAATGGAAAACGCCAGGAAGTCCCCGCACCGGAAAACATAGAAGAGTATAATTACTATCGCTATAAAGTCATGCCGGAATCAAGAATCGGTGGAGCTTACGGCGGTCTTCAACTATCTTATGTTATAGAAGAATATGTTGAAAAGTTCGATAAAGACATGAAAAAACGTTTTCCCGGAAAAGAGCTGACCGTTGAGGACTTCCAAAGTTGTTATGATCCCAAAGCTGAAAGAGACAGTCTTTCTGAAGTCGCTTTTGTATTTACTGCCTACTATTTCAGCATCTATAATACGGATAAATGGGAACCTGTTTATCAGAATATGGGAAAGAAAAGTGTAGAAACAGGTAAAGCGTCTTATGAAGAGGCTTTAAAGAGATACGGAAGTGATAATCGAAAAGAAATTGTAGGTGATAATCCTCTGGATATTAACGATACGCATTATGGTAATAATGTACTGTTGACATCTGATGCGGCAACAGGCGTAATGAAGGCCGGTGTTATCGCAGCTAAGCGTGACAATGGTATCGGAAGTAACGGTATTGCAGACAATGCAAAAATCATGACCTTACGCATCCACCCGGGAGAAGGAGAACCATACCTGAAAGATATGGCATTGGCCATCCGTTATGCAGTAAACCACGGTGCAGATGTAATCGTATTACCGGAACAAAACTCCATATATCCGAAAGAGCAGAAACAATGGGTGTCAGAGGCGTTGAAAGAGGCAGAGAAGAAAGGGGCATTAGTTATAGTTCCGGTTTGGGATCTATCAGTAGATATGGATAAAGATGAATTCTTTCCCAACCGTAAGATGAATAAAGAAGGAGAACTTACTAATTTTATGGTAGTTGCTTCCTCAGACAAGAATGGAAATCCGGTATTGAATACTAATTACGGTGCAACTACTCTTGATATCTATGCTCCGGGAACAGACATTTATTCATCTTATATGGGTGATACCTATCAAAAAGGAAGCGGAGAAGGAATGGCTTCGGCCACCTTAGCTGGCGTAGCTGCTTGGTAAAATCTTATTTTCCTAAACTGACCGGCTCTCAAATCCGTGACATATTATTAAAAAGCGCCACTTCACGCAAAGGTGTAGAAGTAGAAAAAGGAATCCGCGTGGACGATAGACCTTCACAGGATTTATTCCTTTTTGATGACCTATGTATTTCCGGAGGTATCGTAAATGCTTATCAAGCAATCTTGGAAGCAGAAAAAGTCAGCAAATAAAGATTAATCTATGAGATATACTCGTCTAATAGGAACCGTCATTGCCTTTTGCATGGCGGTCCCTTTATTCGCCCAACAATATAAAGCAACTATACCTTATCGGATAGTAGGCGAAAAAATGGTTATCGAAATGAAAGTGAACGGCAATGCACGCCCTTTTATCTTTGATACCGGAGGGCGCACCGCACTCACTACTAAAGCCAGCCAAGCACTACAAATAACAGCAACGGACTCGATGAAGGTGACAGATGTGAATAACGTGGAAAGCTATTACCAAACTACGCGAATAGAAAACCTGACAACTCCCGATGATGTTATTAACTTTAAAAATGCCCCGTCGCTAATCATCAATGAAGTAAAAGGCTGGGAATGTTTTGGAGTAGATGGCATCATCGGCAGCGATTTATTTGCAAATACTATTGTCAGCATTGATTCGCAAGCTAAAAATATCATAGTCACATCTGCAGAAAAGCCTTCCACAGTATCTTTACGGAAAATGCTAAATTTCACGAAAGGAGGTGGTATGCCGATTATCAATATACAGATAGCTCCAGTCAGCAACATTACTGTATTATTTGACACAGGCAGTCCCAGTCTGTTATCTCTTATTGAAAGTGATTTTGAGAGAATTAAACCGGAGGCATCTATGGAAGTCGTTTCTGAAGGATATGGGGAAGGAAGTATCGGTGTAGCCGGACAAGCAGATAAAGCTTCTTCTTATAGAGTATATATTCCTTTATTATCAGTAGGAGCCACCAAATTCCGCAACTTAACGACCCATACAGACAAACACCCTTACACATTACTAGGTGTAAAGTTATTACAATACGGAAAAGTGACTATCGACTATCCACGTGGAAGATTCTATTTTGAAGCTTTCCAACCGGATAATGAAATCAACAATCAATGCAACAACTTCGATTTGACGGTCAAAGACGGAGACTTATATGTATCCACCGTCTGGAGCAGCACGAAAGGTAAGATAGAAGTAGGAGACAAAGTGATTAAGATTAATGGCAAACCTGCTAAGAAATATGACTTCTGCGAAAGTATTCTGAACGGAATACCGGAATTGAAAGAGAAAAAACAGACGAAGCTAACAATTGAGACTGCTTCCGGAATAAAAAATATTATCTACAAAAAAGAATGACATGAAAAGAATAGGAATACTGACCGTCTTATGGCTGCTATTATTTCTAAACTGCGGACAAGAAATGGTAGCGCAAATCCAGAATAAGGTTTGCGATACCATTCCTTATGAATTCATTCAGGAGAAAATCATTATACCCGTTACTGTTAATGGTGTAAATGTAAAATACATCGTCGATACAGGAGGAAGAACCGGGACTATGTATGACGCCGCAACTGAAATGAAAGCTACTGCCGCAGGATATATGCGCATTTCCGATGTGAATGCACAAGGCTCCAACTATCAGGAAGCCCACGTACAAAATGTTTCCATCGGAAAGAACTACAAAATCAAACAGTTGAAAACGATGGTACTACCTAAGAATCCATTCTTCACAGACCTGGGAGTTGTCGGAATTCTTGGAGGAGATGCCTTTGCACAGTCGGTAGTAACATTCGATTCCCGTTCTAAAATAATGGTAATCAACTATCCTTATCGTCCCGAAAAGTTAAAGGTTACAGACGGAATTCCTTTGTTGGATGAAACTGAACATCATCCATCGTCAACGTTCGTTTAGGAAATAATGATTTAAAAGTTCTGTTCGACACAGGTGCCGGAGGCTTTCTACTTTATTCTACGGAAGATTACAACAGGCTGGCTGACATCTCGCAAGTTACCAATCATGGATATGGTATCGTAGCTGCCGGAATAACAGGGTTGGGCAAGCCGGTGGATATTAAAAAAGTATCTGTACCTTCCATCAATATCATGGGAAAAGAATTCACAAACGTAGGTAGTACAACAACTGTCATGAATGGAACTATCATCGGGGTGGATCTACTGCAATATGGTAAAGTAATTATTGATTATATGCGGAGACGTTTTTACTTCCTCCATTGAAGAAGGGAAAATCGACATGGGTGGTGCTCCCGCTCTTTGGAACGTAAGCATATTACCGCGTAACGAAAGATTCGAAATTACAACTATATGGGATAGCATGAAAGATACAGTTGCTTTCGGCGACGAAGTGATTAATATCAACGGAACTTCTCTTAAAGATTGCCCCATGAGCCAGATGGCCGTAGAAGAAATTATGAATGCTATACCTGGTGATACCGGCTATATTATCATCAAAAAGATAATCAAGAGAAAAGAATTGAAATCAGGAAAGAGAAATAAACTTTAAACAGAAAGAATATATGAAACGAATAATAACTAAAATGTATCTCTGTTTGCTTGCATTTTGTATCACAGGAGGCATCAGTGCACAAACACAAAACAGTATGACAGAGGTCATTCCATTCAAAACTATTGATGGAAAAATTATCGTGGAAGCCACTATAAATGGTGAAGTGGCTGACTTTGTCCTTGATTTATCGGGACATAACGCTCTACTTCCTGAAGCTCTCAAAAAGTTACACATCAATACAGAAAAGAGAGGAACTTTTAGTTCTTACCAAGATTTTGTATTTAAACAGGTGCCTGTTGGAAAGGTATATGAAATGGGAACAGTAGCTATTGGTAAAAATACATTTGCAAACGATCTTCCGGCTTTCACATTAGAAGACGAACCCTATCTACGCAAGCTAGGGGTTATGGGTGTATTAAGTGGTGCTGTTTTCCGCACTTCTGTATTAACCATTGACATGCAACGGAAGAAAATTACGATTACACAACCCTACCGTCCTTCTTATATGAAACTTAACTATCGGGAAAATTTTAACCTGATAACAGGATTAGGAGTAGTATGCCCGATAAACATTCAGGGAAAGCCGATATCTTTTGTCCTGGATACATGGAGTGAAGGATTAGTGAATCTTACTGAAGCAGATTTCAATACATGGAGCGCACAATATACCAAAGGGAGTAACCAAAAAGTCTCCAATGGATATAAAGAAATAAGTCAAAATGAGGAAAGCCTCATCCTACCTGAAACAATGTTTGTAAAAACAAAGATTGAAGATGCCATAGCAGTGAAAAACCCATTCTTGAAACGTTCCGTATTAGGCAAAAAAATACTGGACTACGGAATTATATCCATCGACTATATTCATCAGAAAATTTATTTTCAGCCGTTTGACATGGTTCCTATACCGGAAGCGGAAGCTAAAGTGACGGAAACCAAAGTTGAAGATGGTAAATTGAATCCAATTACCCGCCAGTTCTTCCTCGAACACATTTTCGACTATCGAAAAGGAAATGATTTCGTTTATAATGGCGACAAACCGGTTGTGATTGATTTCTGGGCAACTTGGTGTGGACCTTGCATGCGTTTACTTCCGGAAATGGAAAAGCTGGCCGAAAAATATAAAGGAAAAGTTATATTCTATAAGGTAAATGCTGATAAAGAAAAAGATTTATGCAGCCACTTCAGTGTACAAGCATTACCTACGTTATTCTTCATCCCGGTAGGCGGCAAACCGATAATCGAGGTTGGTGCTACGCCGGAAAAGTATGTGCAAATCATCGAAGAGCAACTACTGAAATAAAAACTCTCTCTTTATTATATAACTACATTAATCTGAAACTTTAGCTAAAAGCCGGACATCATTCCGGCTTTTTTATTTCCATATCATTGGAACTTATCATTAAAACAAGTACATTTGTCCTGTCAAATCTATTTATAACTTAACATACATTTTGACCATGAAGAAAAGTATTTCTCTTCTTCTTTTGTCCTTGCTTATGATTGCCCCAGTTGCCAAAAGACAAAAGAAGCGGCGAACGAGTACAACATCGTTCCCAAACCCAATCAAATTCTCCCACAGGAAGGACGTTTTGAACTAAACAGCAAAGTCAGTCTGGTAATTCCTTCCGATGCTCCGGAAGTTAAAGGTATTGCCGACAGCCTGGCCGAACGTTTAAAACAGACAGCAGGAATCTCGTTGAAAGAAGCAGAAAGTGCAGATGGAAAATCAGCAATCTGCTTTGTTGTACAAGAAGGTATGCCGAAGGAAGGATATAAATTATCCGTTACTCCCAGTCTCATCACGCTTACCGCTTCTCAACCGAACGGGTTCTTCTACGGCGTACAGACACTTTATCAGTTACTCCCTCCGGCGGTTTACGGAAACCAGTTGGATAAGAAAGCAAACTGGTCGGTTCCTGCTGTAGAAATAGAAGATTCGCCCCGTTTTGTTCACCGCGGACTGATGCTGGATGTTTGCCGCCATTATGTACCGATTGACTATATTTACAAGTTTATCGACTTGCTGGCAATGAACAAGATGAATGTTTTCCATTGGCATTTGACAGACGATCAGGGATGGAGAATCGAAATCAAGAAATATCCTAAATTGACAGAAATCGGTTCTAAACGTGAAAAGACATTGGTAGACTATTACTATGTAAATTATCCGCAAGTATTCGACGGAAAAGAACACGGAGGGTATTACACACAGGAACAAATCAAAGATGTAGTAGCTTATGCTGCAAGTAAATATATCAACGTTGTTCCCGAAATAGAAATGCCGGGACATGCGTTGGCTGCACTGGCTGCCTATCCGGAACTGTCATGTGATTCTACACAGACTTATAAAGTATCTCCTACATGGGGTGTATTCGAACAGGTGTTCTGTCCGAGTGAAACAACTTTCAAATTCTTTGAAGGAGTGATGGATGAAGTAATTGAATTATTCCCTAGCGAATACATTCACATCGGTGGCGACGAATGTCCCAAAACAGCGTGGAAGAACAGTGCTTTCTGCCAGCAGCTAATCCGCCAGTTAGGACTGAAGGATGATACGACTCCCAGCAAGACGGACGGAATAAAGCATAGTAAAGAAGATAAGTTGCAGAGCTATTTTGTTACCCGCATGGAGAAATATCTGAATGGCAAAGGCAGGAACATCATTGGTTGGGATGAAATCCTCGAAGGTGGTCTGGCTCCAAATGCGACTGTTATGTCATGGCGTGGTGTAGAAGGAGGAATGAACGCTGCCAAAGCCGGACATAATGCGATTATGACTCCGAACCTTATGTATATCTGGACTACTACCAGGAAGAACCTGAAATTGCCCCGACTACTATCGGCGGATACAACACACTGAAAAAAACATATAGCTACAACCCTGTCCCGGACGATGCAGACGAACTTGCCAAGAAGCATATCATCGGAATACAAGGCAATATATGGAGAGAATATATGCAGACTTCCGAACGTACAGACTATCAGGCCTTCCCGCGTGCAATGGCTATTGCCGAAACGGCCTGGACACAAAACGCAAACAAAGACTGGAAGAATTTCTGCGAACGAATGGTAACTGAATTTGAACGCTTGGAAGTAATGAACACCAAACCTTGTCTCAACTTCTTTGACGTAAACGTAAATACGCACGCGGATGAAAACGCTCCTTTAATGGTAATGTTGGAAAGTTTCTATCCGAATGCAGAAATCCGATATACTACGGACGGCAGTGAACCGAGTAAAACATCCACACTGTACGAAAAGCCTTTCGTTCTGGAAGGTAATATCGACCTGAAAGCAGCTGCTTTCAAAGATGGAAAAATGCTGGGTAAAGTAGCTCACAAGCCATTATACGGTAATTTATTGACAGGAAAGCCCTATACTGTTAATTATAAGATGGGATGGACAGGCGATATATTTGATGAAACGATGTATTAGGAGCTGACAAGACAACCTTCGGACTGACCAACGGTAAACGAGGAAATAATGCTTCTTATACTCCGTGGTGCAGCTTTGGTATTGTTGAAGGTAAAGACTTGGAATTTATCATTAATTTGGATAAGCCGACACAAATCAGCAAAATAATTTTCGGTTCTTTATTCAATCCGGCTATGAGAATTCTTCCTGCAGGAGGAGTTGCCGTAGAAGTATCTGCAGATGGCAAACAATACACTCCGGTAGCTGAAAAGGCCTTGAAACACGATTATCCGGAAACAGGACGAATTGCATTCACTGATTCCATTGAATTTGAGCCAACACAGGCTACCTTCCTGAAAGTTAAGATTAAGAATGGCGGCACACTGCGCAATGGAGTTAACTTTGAAAAGAACAATGGTCCGGAAGTTATTCCTGCCGAATTATGGATTGATGAAATAGAAGCTTATTAAACAAAGCTAACTATATTTTATGCGGATTTCACGGTGCTGACTCAACAGGACGTGGAATCCGCATCATTTATTCCGGACCTGAATAACAGAACGGTGAACGCTAGTTTAATACTAATGTTCACCGTTTTATTTATAATCAATCACACCCCAAAAGGCATAATTATCATTCATTCGTTTACACCGAAGATATATTTATCACACAAGCCCTTTGGAAGAAAGGTAACGTTCTGCCTCCAAGGCAGCCTTACATCCACTTCCCGCGGCTGTAATAGCCTGACGATAATGCGGATCGGCCACATCTCCTGCTGCAAAAACTCCGGGCACTTTCGTACGAGACTATCACCGTCTGTAATAATATAACCTACTTCGTCCGTATCGATATACTCTTTAAATATTTCAGTATTCGGTTGATGTCCGATAGCAGGAAGAAACCGTCGATAGGTAAACTATAACGTTCTTCATCCGGTTCACCCCAACGTTTCACCAGGTTTACACCCTCTACGCCATTGTCACCAAACAAACCAACTGCATTGTGTTCAAAAAGAACTTCAATCTTCTCGTGGTTCATGACACGTTCCTGCATAATCTTCGATGCACGCAGGAAAGGTTTACGGACAATCAGATATACCTTGGATGCAAGACCGGCAAGATAAACCGCTTCTTCACAAGCAGTATCACCTCCACCAACTACAGCAACCACTTCTTACGATAGAAAAATCCGTCACAAGTAGCACAAGCGCTTACACCCATTCCGGCATATTTCTTTTCATCCTCCAGTCCCAGATATTTAGCAGTTGCCCCGGTAGCAATAATCAATGATTCCGTTTCAATCACTTTATCACCGTCAATTGTTATTTTATAAGGAGCTTTGCTTAAATCTGCTGCCGTAGCGATACCAAAACGAATATCTGTTCCGAAACGGCTCGCCTGTGCACGCAAATCTTCCATCAACTGCGGACCACTGATTCCTTCCGGATAACCGGGAAAGTTTTCTACATCTGTCGTAGTAGTCAACTGGCCGCCCGGCTGCAATCCTTCATATAGTACCGGACATAAATTTGCACGTCCTGCGTAAATCGCTGCCGTATATCCGGCAGGCCCTGAGCCTATAATCAGGCATTTTACTTTTTCTATTTCTGCCATTTAATTTATCTTTATTGTTTGTTATAAAACATGTTATCTCAATCTATCACCTCTGCATTGGGATATTGTTTTTTATCAAAAGTAAAAACACGATCCGTATAATTCTGCCCCGTCTGATAACTTGTAACGGTTATCTCATTTCGTGTCTGCTGTCCACGCTGCTGAAGCAAAATATATAGAGGTTCATAAGTGTCCTTCGTCACAAAAAGAGTGATACGTTCCAACTCCTGTTTCTGATCCCTGGCAGTCAGAACGACTTCCCAAACGGCTTTTCCACGAAACGTTTTGGTTGCCCCCAACTTATAAGAGAACCCTTTCTGATACATATACAGAAAGGTATACGGATTTATCTGCTGTAACTCTTCCTGCGTCGGATTACTGACATTCACTTCATCATTCTTTGTCACATAACTCCATTGCGTTTTTCCGTCAAACCAAGTGATGATATCAGATGTTTTCAGTACGAATTTCTCTCCTTTCAACTGAATTGTTCCGTTTTCAGCACCTTCTACCAAGCCGTTTGCCACAGCCTTTACAGTAAAATCAGCCTTCACGCCACCAGCTTTGCGAAACGCCTCTGCCGTTTTGTCAAGAATGACTTTAGCCTGGGACTGCTGTTGTTGAGCAATCACAGGCAAAGACAGTAAAGCTATTAAAACACTAAAAATGTACTTTCTCATTTGATTAATAAACGAACTGTTACTGTAAATTGTTCAATCGCATTTCAAGATCATTATCGTCAATACACAATACGTCACGCGCCTTACTACCTTGCGTAGGCCCAACAATTCCGGCTTTCTCCAATTGATCCATTATACGGCCGGCACGATTATAGCCAATCGCAAATTTACGCTGAATCAATGAAGTGGAACCTTGCTGATGAATAACAACCAACCGGGCTGCATCTTCAAACAACGGATCAAGACGTCCCATATCAATATCCCCTACTTCACTATTACTATCTTCACTCACATATTCGGGCAAGAAGAACGGAGTAGGATAACCTTGCTGACGGGCAATGAATTTTGTAATCTCTTCTACTTCCGGCGTATCTATAAAGGCACACTGTACACGTACCGGATCAGCTCCCTGCAAGAAGAGCATATCCCCTTTACCAATCAGGCGGTTAGCACCCGGACGGTCAAGAATAGTACGAGAGTCCATCATGGCAGATACACGGAAAGCGATACGCGCCGGGAAGTTGGCTTTAATCGTACCCGTAATGATATTGGTAGTCGGACGCTGTGTAGCAATAATCATGTGAATACCGACAGCACGTGCCAACTGCGCAATACGGGCAATCGGAAGTTCCACTTCCTTACCGGCAGTCATAATCAAATCTCCGAACTCGTCAATAACCACTACGATATACGGCATAAACTTATGCCCCTTTTCCGGATTCAGATCGACGGTTGATAAACTTCTCATTATATTCTCTTACATTACGTACATGCGCCATCTTCAGCAGGTCATAACGGGTATCCATCTCTACACAAACAGAGTTCAGGGTTTGTACAACCTTTGTTACGTCTGTAATAATAGGTTCGCCTCCATCAGGAAGTTTGGCAGGAATGATTTTCAATCACCGAATAGATGCTGAATTCTACTTTCTTCGGGTCGACCAGTACAAATTTCAATTCTGCCGGATGCTTCTTATATAATAAGGAAGTAATAATAGCATTCAAACCTACTGACTTACCCTGACCGGTTGCACCCGCCACCAATACGTGCGGCATCTTGCAAAGGTCGAACATAAAGACTTCATTCGTGATGGTCTTACCCAATACAATAGGCAGATCATATTTGGATTCCTGGAATTTCTTACTTCCGATCACACTTTGTCCGGAAACGATCTTCGGATTCTTATTCGGCACTTCAATACCGATTGTTCCTTTACCCGGTATCGGAGCGATGATACGGATACCGTCAGCAGAAAGGCTTAATGCAATATCATCCTCCAAACCACGGATTTTAGAAATACGTACTCCTTGCTCCGGAGTGATTTCGTATAGAGTTACCGTAGGTCCTACCGTTGCTTTAATCGTACTGATTTCGATTCCGAAACTGCGCAATGTATTGATGATACGATCTTTGTTTGCATTTTGTTCGTCCATGTCAATCGTCGGATCATCATTTCAAAATGCTTCATCAGGTCGATAGTCGGGAAGCGGTAGTTTTCCAAATCCTTAGTAGGATTATAAGGTTCGAGTTCCGGTCCCTCATATTCTTCTTCAGAAGCAGCAGATTCTACTTCAAACCCGGGTTCCGCTTCTTCCAAAGGTTCGTCCTGCACAGCGGGAACAGGGTTGGAAACAGTCGGTTCAAACACCATCGTCACTCCTTCACTTTCATCAGACAAAGGAGACTCTTCCGGCTCCGGCTGGTTGACATGGAATTCATCTTCAGGTTCTTCAGCCTGTATATCCATTACAGGTGCCGGAGGAGGTGTCTGTTTATACGTCCGTTTCAAATTGAACTCCACTTCCTGCGGTTGGGAAGTCGTGAATTCCTGATCGCCTTCCCTTCCGGGATGACTTCTTCCTTCTCTTTCTTTTCGCGTTTTAGGAAGCTCAACGCAAAAAGTTTACGCAACCAAATAACAGTACGCGCACTTATATATATAAAGAAACAGATAGCAGTTATCAACAGGATCATCCATACACCAGGTACTCCTACTTGTGAGATTAACCAACGACTGACATTGTATCCATGCATACCGCCCAGATAAATGAAAGAATCCTGATAATGATCCATAAAAGCAAATCCGAAGAATACGGAGAACCAGACTAATAAAAGCGTGCAACCAATAAACCACTTCCACAAGCGGACCACACGTACACGCATCAACTTCAATCCTGCCACTGCCAGAAAAACAAGTATAAAGAAAGAGGAAATGCCGAAACAGTCGTTTATCAGATAGCTTGCCAACTGCGCTCCACGTGAACCGGCATAATTCTTCACCTGATTATTAACAGCCGCCAAATCCGCCGAACTACCGCTATCAATAATACTTTGATCGGCAGCCCCCGTAAAGAAGAAGGAAGAAAAAGCCAACAACAGGTAAACGGAAAAGATGACCAGCATCAATCCAATCACAAAATGAACAGTTTCATTCTTACATACAGCCACAATTTTACTGGGGGAAGAGGGAGTGCTTTCTGCCTCCTTATCTAATTTCTTCTTTGCCATGAGTCTTTTATTCTATTTTTATAAAACTGGAATGAGATTCTAAGCCGCAAAAATAATAAAAAAATAACGAGCACTACGCTCATTCAATCCTTTTTCTTACCTTTGCGTTTCAAATCAATATAGATCATGGAAAAAGAAAGCCAAACGATATTTGATAAGAACGTAATTGAGTTCGTTACAGTAGCCGCCGAATTTTGTGCATTTCTCGAACGTGCCGAACGCATGAAGCGCAGTACTTTCGTTGACACATCATTAAAAATACTCCCCCTGCTCTATCTCAAAGCATCTATGCTACCCAAATGTGAGACGATTGGGGACGAGGCACCCGAAACGTATGTCACAGAAGAGATTTACGAAATTCTGCGTATCAATCTTTCAGGATTGATGGGTGACAAGGATGATTATCTGGACGTATTCGTGCAAGATATGGTTTATAGCGACCAACCTATCAAAAAATCAATATCGGAAGATCTGGCTGACATTTATCAGGATATTAAAGATTTCATATTTGTCTTCCAACTGGGACTGAACGAAACAATGAATGATTCATTGGCTATCTGTCAGGAAAACTTCGGTACACTATGGGGACAGAAACTGGTAAACACGCTACGCGCCCTTCATGACGTGAAATACAACCAGCTGGAAGAGGAGGAAGAGAATGGTAATGAAGAAGGATTTTACGAACCAAGCGACGACAACGATTGTTGTGAAGAAGAAGGCTGTCATTGCCACGACGATGATTGCCACTGTCACGAAGACGGTTGCCATTGCCACGATGATGAATAAAAATAGAAATGATTGTAAGAAGAACCATAGATAAAGATGAACTAAAAGAACTCCCGAAAACTGTTTTTCCGGGACGAATTTACGTTATCCAGTCGGAAGCTGAAACGGAAAGAGCAGTAGCTTACCTCCAATCCAGATCTGTGATAGGCATTGACAGTGAAACGCGTCCTTCCTTTACCAAAGGACAATCGCACAAAGTAGCACTCCTCCAGATTTCTTCTGAAGAATGTTGTTTCCTATTCCGGCTCAACATGACGGGATTGACCCAGCCATTGGTTGACTTATTAGAGAACCCGGCTGTAATCAAAGTGGGCCTTTCACTGAAAGATGACTTTATGATGCTGCACAAACGCGCACCTTTCACTCAACAAAGCTGTATCGAGTTGCAGGACTATGTGCGCCAATTCGGTATACAGGACAAAGTCTGCAAAAGATTTATGCCATCTTATTCAAAGAAAAAATATCCAAATCACAGCGCTTGTCCAATTGGGAAGCTGATGTATTGAGCGACGGGCAGAAACAATATGCCGCCACGGATGCATGGGCTTGCCTCAACATCTATAATCTGTTGCAAGAACTGAAACAGACAAGGAGATTGGGAAATAGCTGCTCTCCCACCTGCTCCCAAGGAAAGGGAAGAAGTCACTACCGATCCTATAAGCAACCAGCAGTCATAGACGATAAATGATAAGTGATAAATAATAAAATAAGTAATTAATAACCAATAACAAAACTATCTCAATCCTCCTCTCCCTGGGAGAGGATTAGGGAAAGGCTATATTATGCATAAAGTATATCTCAAACCCGGTAAAGAAGATTCTCTTAAGAGATTCCACCCCTGGATTTTTTCCGGTGCTATCGCCCGTTTTGACGGAGAGCCCGATGAAGGTGAAGTTGTAGAAGTATACACCTCCAAAAAAAGAATTTATTGCCGAAGGACATTTCCAGATCGGAAGTATTGCTGTGCGCGTACTGTCTTTCCATCAAGAACCTATCGATCACGATTTTGGAAACGCAAACTGGAAATAGCATACGATATGCGTCGCAGTATCGGGATCGCCACCAATCCGACCAACAATACTTACCGGCTTGTTCATGGTGAAGGAGACAATCTCCCCGGACTGGTTATTGACGTTTATGCCAAAACTGCAGTCATGCAGGCACACTCTGCAGGAATGCACGTAGACCGCATGACAATTGCCGAAGCTTTATCCGAAGTAATGGGCGACAAGATCGAGAATATCTATTATAAATCAGAAACAACTCTTCCTTTTAAAGCAGATCTTTTCCCTGAAAACGGTTTCCTGAAAGGAGGAAGCAGTGATAATATCGCGCAAGAATATGGTTTGCAGTTCCATGTAGACTGGCTGAAAGGTCAAAAGACCGGATTCTTTGTAGACCAGCGCGAAAATCGTTCTTTACTGGAACGTTATGCCAAAGACCGCTCGGTACTGAATATGTTCTGCTATACCGGCGGATTCTCATTCTATGCCATGCGCGGAGGTGCAAAGCTCGTCCACTCTGTCGACAGCTCTGCCAAAGCGATTGATCTGACTAATAAAAATGTAGAACTGAACTTCCCCGGTGATTCCCGCCACGAGGCTTTTGCCGAGGACGCTTTCAAATATCTCGACCGCATGGGCGACCAGTATGATTTAATCATTCTCGACCCGCCCGCATTTGCCAAACACAAAGATGCCCTGCGGAATGCTTTACAAGGTTATCGCAAACTGAATGCCAAAGCATTCGAGAAAATCAAACCGGGCGGCATCTTGTTTACTTTCTCTTGTTCGCAAGTAGTAAGCAAGGACAATTTCCGTACTGCCGTGTTTACCGCAGCAGCCATGTCAGGACGTAGTGTACGCATCCTGCATCAACTGACTCAACCCGCCGACCATCCGGTAAACATCTACCATCCTGAAGGAGAATACCTGAAAGGCCTGGTACTTTATGTAGAATAACCGGATTCACCACGGATTGCACGGATTAACACAGATTTTATCACAAAGTCATGCAGGGGTTCCACAGGGTGGCATAGGGCTTCACGAAGTCCTTTTCCTTTTCTAAGGTGAGAACAGAGAATCCGGATATGATGATTGGTTAATAAAAATCTGTGTTAATCCGTGTAATCTGTGGTGAAACAGAAGGCAGTAACAGAAAAATGGAGGATTCAAAGTTAATTAGAGTTAACAAATAGAAGATTTTCGAGAAAACATTATGTTGTATAACATAAACCATCTATCTTTGCACTGTGTTTTTCATGGTATTAGATTTAAGGTTAACAAAGATTGGCTGTCTGGGATAGATAGCCTTCTTTTTTATATGCCTATCCACCCTCTTTTTAACAGTAATTCTTCACTATTCTTCGCATTTATGGCTTTTTATCCCCTTTTTATCGATTAACTTGTCCACCCAATCAACGAAAATATTATATTTGCATCTATTATTAACGTAAAAAGAGAAACACAAATTAGAAAAAGTCATGAGTATAAAAGTTCGTTTGATCATTATGAACTTCCTGCAATTCTTTGTATGGGGGTCCTGGTTAATATCATTAGGTGGTTATATGGGAAGAGAACTCCATTTCGAAGGAGGCAGATCGGAGCCATTTTCGCCACTATGGGGATTGCCTCTTTGGTAATGCCGGGTATTATTGGTATTATTGCCGATAAATGGTTTAATGCAGAACGTTTATACGGCTTTGCCATATCGCAGGAGCCGGATGCCTCTTCTACGCTTCTACCGCAACAGGATACGACCAGATGTATTGGGCCATGTTACTCAACTTGTTGGTATACATGCCCACGCTATCCCTCGCTAACACTGTATCGTACAATGCACTGGAACAATATAAATGTGACCTGATTAAAGACTTCCCTCCCATCCGTGTATGGGGAACGATCGGTTTTATCTGTGCCATGTGGGCGGTCGACCTTACCGGGTTTAAGAATTCAAGTGCACAGCTTTATGTCGGTGGTGCTTCCGCGTTACTGCTCGGGCTTTATTCTTTCACCCTTCCCGCTTGCCGACCGGCTAAATCAGAAAACAAATCATGGCTCTCCGCTTTCGGTCTGGATGCGCTGGTGTTATTCAAGAAAAAGAAGATGGCTATTTCTTCCTTTTCTCCATGCTTTTAGGTGCAGCATTGCAGATTACAAATACTTATGGTGATCTTTTCTTAAGTAGCTTTGCCAGCATCCCCGAATATGCAGAATCATTCGGAGTGAAACATTCGGTAATCCTGCTGTCCATCTCGCAGATGTCGGAAACTCTGTTTATTCTTGCCATACCTTTCTTCCTGCGTCATTTCGGAATCAAGCAAGTCATGTTAATCAGTATGTTTGCCTGGGTGTTCCGGTTTGGGCTGTTCGGCTTCGGAGATCCGGGATCGGGACTATGGATGCTGATCCTTTCCATGATCGTTTATGGTATGGCCTTTGATTTCTTCAACATTTCCGGTTCATTGTTTGTTGAACAAGAAGCCAATTCTTCCATCCGTGCCAGTGCACAGGGGTTGTTCTTTATGATGACCAACGGACTGGGAGCCATCATTGGCGGATATGCCAGCGGTGCGGTAGTAGATGCATTCTCTGTGTATGCTGACGGCAGACTGGTGAGTCGCGAATGGATGGATATCTGGCTGATATTCGCAGCATACGCGCTGGTGATCGGCATCCTGTTTGCCTTGGTATTCAAGTACAAACACCAGCAGGAGAGTAAAACAAATTAAGTAAAAGAGAACGATGGACAAAAAGGTAGAATTACAAGTTATAAATATCACGAACAGCCAGGCGCAAGTAGGCGCGTTTGCTATGCTATTAGGCGAAGTGGACGGTGAACGGCAACTGCCTATCATCATCGGTCCCGCGGAAGCCCAGGCTACCGCTTTATATCTGAAGGGAGTAAAGACACCCCGTCCATTGACACACGATCTGTTTACAACAAGCCTCACCATACTGGGAGCCAGTCTGATACGTGTGTTAATTTACAAAGCAAAGGATGGTATTTTCTACTCCTATATTTACCTTAAGAAAGACGAAGAGATTATACGCATCGACGCACGTACTTCAGACGCAATTGCCTTGGCAGTGCGTGCTGACTGCCCGATCCTTATTTATGAATCTATTCTTGAACAGGAATGTCTTCACATGTCGTCGGAAGAAAGAACCCGTTCTGAAGAAACAGATAACGACGAAGAGGCTGAAGAAGAACATGATTTGCCGGGTGCTACTTCCAGAACGCTTGAGGAAGCACTGGAACAGGCTATCAAAGATGAGAATTATGAATTAGCCGCCCGGATACGTGACCAAATCAATTCAAGAAATAAAAACCAGTAAGTAACATTATGCACGTATTTTATACTCCCGATATACAGAAAAACAACGAACTTCCCGAAGAGGAAGCACAACATTGTACCCGTGTTCTGCGATTAGGTATCGGAGATGAAATCACTCTTACGGACGGTAAGGGGAACTTCTACAAAGCTGAAATTACTGTTGCAACCAACAAACGTTGTTTTGTAACGATCAAAGAAACGATTTTTCAGGAACCGTTATGGCCGTGCCATTTACACATTGCCATGGCACCGACGAAGAACATGGACCGTAACGAATGGTTTGCAGAGAAAGCTACCGAAATCGGATTTGACGAACTGACTTTCCTCAACTGCCGTTTCTCGGAACGTAAAGTCATCAAGACCGAACGGATTGAAAAGATTCTTGTATCAGCAATCAAACAATCTCTCAAGGCACGGTTGCCTAAATTGAATGAGATGATCGAGTTCGATCCGTTCATCAGACAAGAGTTCAAAGGACAGAAGTTTATCGCCCACTGTTATGAAGGTGAAAAACCTTTATTAAAGAATGTCCTGAAACCCGGAGAAGACGCCCTTGTCCTGATAGGTCCCGAAGGAGATTTCAGTGAAGAAGAAGTCAAGAAAGCCATCGAACAGGGATTTGTTCCGATCAGTTTGGGCAAATCACGACTCCGTACGGAAACAGCGGCACTGGTGGCCTGCCATACGCTGAATCTACAAAATCAATAATGAAAAGAAACGTCTGAATCAATGATTATACAACTTTTAAATAACATAAGTATGGCAAAGAAAACGATTTCACGACTCTCGGTACTGGCAGTACTGATTGTTTTCTGGCAGCATGTTCCAAAACATCGGAGTATACCAATGTGATACCGGCTGACGCCTCGGTAGTTGCCTCTATCAACCTCAAATCCCTTGCAAGTAAAGCGGGATTGGATGATAAAGAGAATGAAGCTGCGAAACAAAAAGTACTGGAAGCACTGAAAAGCGGAATGAATGCCGCCACCTTCCAACAACTGGAAAAGGTCATGAAGAATCCGGGTGAATCGGGAATCGATGTCGAATCTCCATTCTATGTATTCTCATCCTCTTCTTTCCCTTACCCTACTGTTGTAGGTAAAGTGAACAACGAGGACAATCTTCATGCTTCACTCGACGTGATGGCTAAAGAACAAATCTGCCAGCCGATAAGCGAAGCTGACGGCTACAGTTTTACAACAATGAATGGCGGCCTGCTCGCTTTCAACAATTCTACTGTATTGATAGTCAATGTAAGCGGAACCACTCAAACTGAAAAAGCCAAAGAAGCCATCACTAATCTGTTGAAACAGACGGCCGATAACAGTATCGTAAAATCAGGAGCTTTCCAAAAAATGGAAAAGCAGAAAAGCGATATCAACTTCCTCGCTTCTATGGAAGCTATCCCTGCAACCTATCGCAACCAGATAAGCATGGGGTTACCAACGGAGGTGAAGCAGAGGACATCACTCTTGTAGGAGGACTGAATTTTGAGAAAGGCAAGATTGCCCTCAAAACAGAAAACTATACTGAAAACGAAGCCGTGAAAGCGCTTATAAAAAAACAAATGGAGTCATTTGGAAAAGCAAACAACACTTTCGTTAAATACTTCCCGTCTTCCACACTGATGTTCTTCAATGTAGGTGTAAAAGGAGAAGGCTTTATAATCTGTTGAGCGAGAATAAGGAATTCCGCAATACAGTATCTATTGCTAAAGCAGACGAAGTAAAAGAGTTGTTCGGCTCGTTCAATGGTGATATTTCTGCCGGATTAATCAACGTAACGATGAACAGTGCTCCTACTTTCATGATGTATGCGGATGTTAAGAATGGTAATGCCCTCGAAACAATTTATAAGAACAAGCAATCATTGGGACTGAAAAGAGGGGAAGATATCATGCAACTTGGCAAGGATGAATATGTCTACAAAACAAAAGGCATGAATATATTCTTCGGTATCAAGGATAAACAAATGTATGCTACCAATGATGAATTACTCTACAAGAACGTGGGCAAAGCTGCCGACAAGTCGATAAAAGATGCTCCTTACGCATCGGATATGAAGGGTAAAACCATCTTTGTTGCAATCAACGCTGAAGCAATACTGGACTTGCCTGTTGTTAAATGGTAGCAGGTTTCGGAGGACAGGAAGTTAAAACATATATTGAGTTAGCCAATAAGGTTTCTTATCTGTCAATGAGTTCAGAAGGAGAAATCAGCGAGATCGACCTTTGCCTGAAAGATAAAGACGTCAACGCTCTCAAACAAATCGTAGACTTGTCCAAGCAATTTGATCCGGCATAGTAATTAATTTGTAAACAAACGGTATGAATAGTATTCACCTGCAGCAAACACTTCCCCAAGTGTTTGCTGACCGTAATTCGGTGACTTCGGATGTATGGCACAGGATCTGATCTTCCGGAAAGAAGAAATGTATCTGATTGAAGCAGCTTCCGGCACCGGCAAATCTTCGTTGTGCAGCTATATCTATGGTTATCGCAACGACTACCAGGGGATTATTAATTTCGATGAAACCAATATCAAAGCATACTCCGTGAAGCAATGGGTCGACCTAAGAAAGCATTCACTAAGTATGCTTTTTCAAGATTACGCATTCTACACGAACTGACCGCTCTTGAAAATGTGCAATTGAAGAATAACCTTACCGGATGCAAAAAGAAAAAAGAA
>ENA-OQJH01000463-OQJH01000463.1-human-gut-metagenome-genome-assembly--contig:-NODE-463-length-22164-cov-23.358352_pt1 | contig 22164 bp, 31 predicted proteins | sample MGYA00242597_ERZ504763 | MGnify/ENA primary metagenome ERZ504763 (study PRJEB26092, sample SAMD00036359) | human gut metagenome | host: Homo sapiens | study: EMG produced TPA metagenomics assembly of...
CTTTTCTTTAATTTTACTCTGACTATACACTGATGTCAACACAATTTCCATGAAGTTTAATTAAATTGGGAAATAAATATACCATCGAAAACAGCCAAAGAGTCAATAACTTGCCAAGAAAAAACCTCTGGAAATCTTAATCTCCAGAGGTTTAGCGTGCGTTAGAGGATTCGAACCCCCGACCTTTGGTCCGTAGCCAAACGCTCTATCCAGCTGAGCTAAACGCACATCCTTGTGAAGTTCTTATCTCGTGTCCCTCACAACAATGAGTATTCTACTCTATACTGAATGATTTGTCAACACTTTTTTGAATTTTATATTTTTTTCTTTTGAACAGTACAATTATGGCAATTGCAACAACTTAATTACGTCTAAGTGCCTCAATCGGGCTGAGTTTTGCGGCTTTTTTGGCAGGATAGATTCCAAAGAAAACACCCACCGCACAAGAAAATAGTGTTGCCACCAGAATCGTCTTCAGGCTGATTCCAGGGTGATCGTCATTTCCATACTGCTGCTTATAATTGAGCAGATCGCATACCCTCCGATCACGCCCAGTACAATGCCTATCAGACCACCAATTACAGTCAGAATCGCAGCCTCTGCCAGAAACTGCATCATAATAGAAGAAGTCTTCGCTCCCAATGATTTACGAATGCCAATTTCTCTGGTACGTTCTGTTACAGAAACCAGCATGATATTCATAACGCCGATTCCTCCAACCAGCAGTGAAATTCCTGCGACAAAGGAGATAAATGCAGTTACCATATCCAGCATCTGATTCATAGAACTCATAATATCCTGGAAACTCTGCACCTGGAAATAATCCTCACCTGCACACTGATGTCTTTTTTCCAGCAGGCTCACTACCTTGTCTGCAACCTTCTGGCTGTCCAGACTCTTATCTCCCTGTATCGTCGCAGAGTAAAAATAATCCGATACACCGGTAAACTCATTCATTGTAGTGTATGGAACATTAACCGTAACCGGCATTCCTTCATATGTATAGCTTACAAAAGTTCCATTCTCCTTCTGCGTTGTCACACCGCAGATACGTAAGCTCTTAGTCAGACCATAGCAGTTAACATCTATGTTCATTCCCACAACATCATCTGTACCAAAAAGCCTTTTCGCATCTGAATCAGAAATTACACAGACATTTTTCCCTTCCTGGACCTCATTTTCCCCAAAATAAACTCCATGCTTCATTGTTGCATTATTTAACAACTTCGCATCAGGTCCTTCTCCGGTCACCATAAGTGTGAAATTTCCCTTACCGGTAGTCGTTTCTCCGTCAAAAGAATCAGAAACATTTACACCTTCCACTTCGTCCAGCTCTCTGATCGCCTCCACATCATCAGCAGTGATCCACTCTTCCGCGGTCTGGGCATCACTACTGATACTGATAGCAATCTGTCCTCCACCGATGTCATCAATCTCACTGTTCATCTGATTCTTAGTTCCCTCACCGATAGACACGATTGCGATTACGGATGCAATACCAATGATAATACCAAGCATAGTCAGAAAAGAACGGCCTTTATTTGCCATAATATTATGGACCGCCATTTTGATATATTCATACAGATTACTCATCGGCATCCTCTCCCGTCTGTTCAGAAACTGCCTGTACTTCCATTCCTTCTGTATAATCTCCCAGATCCGAAATTACCTCTTCGCCTTCCTTGATTCCATCTATAACTTCCACATAGTCCTCTGAGCTGATTCCTGTTGTGATATCTCTTTTCGTCACCAGACCATCCTCTATCACATAACAGAAAGATCCATCTTTTCCGATATTCACCACTTCCACCGGAAGAGTTACAACGTTCTTTGCAGATGCTGCATGAATCTTGACCTTTGCATCTACTCCCAGAAAAATATCATCATCCGGATCATTGATGCTTACCGTCGCAGAAATAACAGGTGTGCCTTTCTCATTCTGCACTGCAATATGACTCATCTTAGTCACCGTACCCTGATAAGTATTATCACCAAGTGTGATTTCTGCGGACTGTCCCTCTTTTACCGTATCATAATCATATTTGGAAAGAGTCACATCCACACTCGCTTTATCTGTATTCTGAATGGTAAAAAGCTCCATTCCCTGGGTAACTGCTGCCCCTTGTTTGATATCTGCCTTGGAACGATTCCGTTAAATTCCGCTGTGATTCCTTTCTTTCCTTCCTCCACCAGCTCTTTAGCTGATTTTGCATCCAATTCAGAAAGATTATCGGTTACTTTTAACTTCTCTTTTTCCTCTTTTGTCAGACTCGTGGAATCTGCTTCTGCGATTGCTTTCTCAGAAGCCAGATCCGACTGAAGCTCGGCGAGTTCATCGCTGGCTGATTCCAATGCACTCTCCAACGCAGAAGTATCGGCAGTTACTGCGCTGCTGTCACTTCCACTATAGGCATAATCTCCCGACGCTGTATCTTCCTCTGATGTATCATCTTCTGTACCATCTGTAAACTCTTCTAAAGATCCGGAACTATTTTGAGTAAAATCAGCCAGGTCCGGCATCTGAGGTGTCTGCTGTTTATAATCCTCATATGCCTGTTTTGCCTGCTGCATTGCAATCTGTGCCTGAGTTCTGGAAGTTTCTGCGGCATTCAGGGCCTGTATATTTTCATCAGAAGGATCTGCCTGCCATGTGGCAAATGCCATCTGATATGCAGTGTCTGCCTGATTATAGGTACTCTGTGCCTGGTTATACTGCGAATTCAGCTCGGAAAGTTTCTGCTGGTATTGTGGCAGGGTTTCTGTCTTATATGTATTAAGCGCCGCCTGATATTTGCGCTGAATTTCCTGCTGTTTCTTCGCCTCGGCCTGGGCTTTTGCCTGCGCTTCCTGCTGCTGTGCCTGTGCCTGGCTGCTGCCTGTGCGGACGCCTGAGCTGCTGCTTCCCGCTGAGCCGCAGCTGTTGCCGCCGAAATCTGAGACTTCAAAGACGCCACATAAGCTTTCTTATCCTTTATCTTCTTCTCAAGTTCCTGAACATTCTTTTTCGCATCTTTCTGCTTCTTCTCTGCTTTATCAGATTTATTCCGGGTGTCTTTCGTGTCATATTTCGTTGATTTTAAATTCAGTTCAGCTTTCTGATTATCTTTCTCCAGATCCTCTGTGTTAAATTCAATCAGCTTCGTTCCTTTTTTTATCACATCTCCCTGAGAAAAAGAAACCGTTTTTAACTCTGCGTTTACCGGAGAATAATACGTCTTTTCCTCTTCACTTCCTACTGTTCCTGTAGCATCTACGATTTCTTCAACGTCTCCCATCTCAGCCGTCACTACCGGCACCTGCGAATCTGCGTTTCCTTTGAATTTCTCTGTCCTGCTACCGTAACACCACCTGCAACAACTAAAACAGCAGCTGCACCTATGATAATTTTCTTTTTACTCTTCTTTTTTTTCATAATTTTACCTGATTCCTCCTCGCATCTATAGCAATTTCAGAAAATAATGCAGTTAATGCAATCATTCTGTTATTTATCTCACTCCAATAATATAGCTTTCCGTATGCAGCTTAATACATCTGCTATTTACAAAACATCATTCAGGCATCCAGCTGGTTTTTCACGTATTCTTCTTTTCCATAATTCTCATTAACGAAATCTGACTCGATCTTGCCATCTATAATCCTGACCACACGTCTCGCCTGTGCAGCAATCCCGTTATCATGAGTGATCAGTATGACTGTTTTCCCCTGCTCATGCATATTTTTCAAAATCTGCAAAATCTCCTTACTGGACGCAGAATCCAGATTTCCAGTCGGCTCATCCGCCAGGATTACCGGTGGCTGCGCTGCTATCGCCCTGGCAATGGCAACCCTCTGCTGTTGTCCGCCTGACATTTCATTTGGTTTGTGATCCATTCGTTTCTCAAGCCCGACCATGGTCAGGATTCCACGGCGAGTTTATGTCTGTTTTTTCTGTCTACACCCCTATATACCAGGGGAAGTTCTACATTCTCTATGGCAGTCAGATTGGAAATCAGATTAAATCCCTGAAAAATAAATCCAATCTCTCGATTTCTCACTTCTGAAAGTTCATTGTCTTCCATCGTAGATACATCTGTACCATTCAGAAAATATTCACCGGAAGTAGGAACGTCCAGGCACCCCAGCATATTCATAAACGTAGATTTCCCGGATCCCGACTGTCCGATGATCGCAACAAATTCACCTTTATCGATTTCCAGATTAATATGATCCAGTGCCCGCACTTCATTCTCACCGGGATTATATATCTTACACAAATCTTTTACTCTGATCAGCGCTTCTCCCATTTTTTCCTCCATTTATCCCGCAATTCCAATATACAATATATTATCCGCCATAACTCATTCATCCCGACGGATCTTATTATATCCCGGAAAAATTACAAAGTAATTTCCTATAACAATTCCAGAAAATAATGCAAGTAAGACAGTCCAGCAGGGTTTTACTCTCTGATGGGCTGGATTAATTACAGTATTTTCTGAAATTGCTATAAAGAAAAGGACAGATCCTTAATTTTCCAAAAAGTTCTGTCCTTTTCTGTGGAATCAGCAAGTCTCTGTTAACTATAAACGAAACAAAAACTGCATTTTCTTCATATTTTTATGCATCCAGTAAAAATGCCTTATACGCTTTCTTCGCTTCATAAACATCTGCCTTGCTCGTTACTTCCCAAGGCGCATGCATACTCAGTACCGCAACACCGCTGTCGATTACTTCCATTCCATATAAAGCTGCGATATATGCGATTGTTCCGCCACCACCTACATCTACTTTACCAAGCTCAGCAGTCTGGAATGCGATTTCATGGGTATCAAAAATATTTCTTACTCTTGCCACATATTCTGCATTTGCATCATTGGATCCGGATTTACCTCTTGCTCCGGTAAATTTATTCAGTACGATACCTCTTCCCATATAAGCGGCATTCTTTTTCTCAAATGCTTCTCCATAGGAAGGATCATAACCGGCGCTTACATCGGAGGAAAGCATGCTGGAATTCTTCAGCGCTCTTCTTAATTTCAGCTCACTGTAGCAGCCCATTGCATCCAGAAGTTCTGCCACTGCATTCTCAAAGAAACGGGACTGCATTCCTGTTGCACCTACGCTTCCGATTTCTTCTTTGTCTACGAGCAGACAGCATGAGGTGCGTTTCGGTGCTTCCATTTCAAGCATTGCAAGCAGAGAAGTATACGCGCAGACTCTGTCGTCCTGGCCGTAAGCCGCGATCATACTTCTGTCAAGGCCACACTCTCTTGCCTTACCTGCCGGTACGATTTCAAGTTCAGCAGAAAGGAAATCCTCTTCTTCTATGGCATATTTCTCTTTGAGGATATTCAGTACATTCTGTTTCACTGCCTCTTTCTTCTTATCATCCGGAAGATCCTTTAATGGTCTGCTTCCGATCAGAATATCAAGATTCTCTCCCTCAATTACTTCGGCAGCTTTTTTCTGCATCTGCTTTCCTGCCAGATGGATCAGAAGGTCTGTAATATATACGATTGGATCTTCTTCATCTTCACCAATATTTACCTCTGCTACACTTCCGTCTTTCTTTACTACTACTCCATGGATTGCAAGTGGAAGTGTTACCCACTGGTATTTCTTAACACCTCCATAGTAATGAGTATCCAGATATGCGAGGTCTGTATCTTCATAGAGAGGATTCTGTTTTACATCAAGACGCGGAGAATCGATATGTGCACCCAGAATGTTCATTCCCTCTTCAATATCATCCTGACCGATATGGAAAAGCGCAACGATTTTCTTCATTCCTACTGTATAAATTTTATCTCCGGCTTTCAGTTTCTCACTCTTTGCAGTCTTTTCTTCCAGAGATTCATAACCTGCTTCGCGGGCTTCTTTCACGATCTGTGTCACGCATTCGCGTTCTGTCTTGCCTGCATTAAGAAAGTTTCTATATGCTTTTGCAGCCTTTTCTAATTCTTTTTCTTCTGCTTCTGTATAAGAAAGCCATGCATTTCTACGTTCCATTTATGATTCCGCCTTTCTATCTGACGTTGCCGCCGTTTATTTTTTCGGCAACTATCTGACTCTAGTATTGCTTTTTCTATTATAAAACATCCTTCTTAATTTTTCCATACAATGATGTTAAGCTCAAAAAGTTTTTTATTCCTAACTTCCTGTGTCTGGACAATCTTCTTAGCTTCTATTATAGTTATATTTAGATTCTACATAGCTGTTCACTTCGTTTCTCAATAATGTATCCCTAATTCCAGATCGCTTGCAGCAACAATGGAATTGAGGCTTGTATGTCTTGGAATTTTGGCATATACATGTCAAAACACTCCGCAGAATAACAGCGTGTAAAAAATAACAATCTATCAATTCATTCAGGAGGTTTCCACATGAATAATTCAGAAGAGCTGCGTCGGCAGCTTCATTCCATAAACAGAAAAAGTTATCCAGCCTACAAAGCTCTGAAAGGTGTCTATCATTTCGGAAATTATCTTCTTTCCATCGACCATGTACAGGGTGATCCTTTTGCATCCCCTTCTCACGTAAGCGTCCAGATTTCCCACACAGATGCCCGCTTTCCAAAAGAATATTATAAAAATTTTCTCTCCAGAACAACTCTTTGTGACTACCTCACCCGCCAGTTTGAAAAACAGGTCAGCCACTTTAGTTTCCGTGCAAAAGGCTCCGGTAAAAGCGGTCTTATCACAGTAAGCCACTGCGATCAGGAAATTCTTTCCCGAACAGCGTGTGAAATCAATGAAAAGGGCATAACCGTCCGTTTCTTTGTAGCTTTCCTGCCAATGGACGTACCATTAACGCCACAGAACTGGAAAAAATTCTTTTTGATTTCCTGCCTGTATGTGTTCGCAAATCTTTCTTCTATTGCAGTCTTGATGCACAGAACCTGTTAAATTATATGCAGCTTGCCGAAGATCAGGAATTCATCCGTCATGAACTGTCCTGCCGAAATCTCTGCGCATTTGTAGCTGATGGTGCTATTCTTCCCAGAGAAAGCGGCATTTCTTCCCGCCCTATGAAGGATTCCATCCCTTTCAATTCTCCTGAAAGTCTGCGTATTTCCATGGAGCTTCCACACCAAGGAACAATCACAGGAATGGGAATTCCAAAGGGAATCACTTTGATCGTAGGCGGTGGTTATCATGGCAAATCTACTCTTCTGAATGCGCTTGAACTTGGCGTATATAATCATATCCCAGGAGATGGACGCGAATATGTAATCACAGATAACACAGCTGTTAAGCTTCGTTCTGAGGAAGGCCGTTTTATCAAAGATGTCGATATTTCTCTCTTCATCAATGACCTTCCAAATAAAAAAGATACCCATTGTTTTTCCACACTGGACGCCAGCGGAAGTACTTCCCAGGCGGCCGGAATCGTAGAAAGTATGGAAGCAAAAAGCCAGCTTTTCCTTCTTGATGAAGATACTTCTGCCACTAATTTTATGGTACGGGACGCCTTTATGCAGCAAGTCATTCAACGGGATAAAGAGCCAATCACGCCTTTCCTTGAGCGTGCACGTGACCTTTATGAAAAAGCAGGTATTTCTACCATACTGGTAGCTGGAAGTTCCGGAGCATTCTTTCATATTGCAGACACAGTCATTCAGATGGACAATTATATACCCAAGGACATTACCGCTTCTGTCAAATCATTATGCGGTCAATATCCTCTGGCGAATGTTCCGGTCCCGGAATTTCGCATTCCAGAAAGTCACCGTATAATGACGAAAGCAGTGCAATCTTCTGGTTCTTCGCAGCGTAACAGACACCAGCACAATAATGACAGACCTGAACGTTTAAAAACCAAAGTCTCCAAAACAGACGGATTCTCTCTTGGCCGGCAGGAAATCGATCTTCGCTATATCGAACAGCTGATCGATACAGAACAAACTGCCGCTTTAAGCCTCCTTCTGAAATATGCGGTAGAGCACCTGATTGATGGAAAAAGAACACTTCCTGAAATCGTAGAATTCCTGCAAAAAAATCTGACTCAAAACGGTTTGGCTTTCTTCGCAGACAACCATAAAATTTCCTGTGGCTATGCGTCCCACGTTCTCAGGAAATCTACGCCTGCTTCAACCGTTACAGACGTTCATAAGAACTCAGCACAGGTTCTTATAAAATAAAATCACCGCCCCTCCGGCGATCTTGTCGGTTGAGCGGTGATCTACTGTTCATTTTACACTTTTTAGGGAAAGGAAAGATTTTTTCTTAAGGTCTGTCATCTCCTTAAGATGTAAATATCATAACGTATAAATGTGAGAGAAATTTGTCTAATTTCTAATAAAATTATAAAATTTATAAACAAGTTATAACTTTTTGCAAGTTTATGTCAAAATCCTTTGTCTTAGAGTGTGTTTGAAAAAGGCTTTCTGCAAAATATACCGCAAAGTTGCCATGCATCCGTAAGAAGCTGCCAGTGGCAGGTTCTGTAGGTGACCTTCGCTCACAAAAAACACCTCGCGGGATATTACCAGTGAACAGTAACTAAACAGACACAATAAATTCAAAAAGAATCAGTTGCATCTGTGTTTTTATAAGTTATAATAATAAATATACGTGCATTCCGCTGTATGACAAAAGGATAAAGAAAGAGGAAAATAGATGTTTAGAAAAATAGATAAAACCAGCACATTCAATGATGTTCTCAAACAGATTATCGAGAAAATCCAGACCGGAGAACTGAAACCGGGAGATGCTCTTCCGGCGGAACGTATTCTGGCTGAAGAATTCGGAATTTCCAGACCTGCCTTACGTGAAGTTCTGAAAGCACTTTCCCTGCTGGGGATTACTGTCAGCGTACATGGCGGCGCTAATTATATTGCAGCTGATCTCCGCAACTGTCTTACTGAGCCATTATCTATCCTGTTTCAGATGTATAACAGTAAAATTCAGGACGCACTGCAGCTTCGAGGTGCACTGGAAAGTAAAGCTGCATTTCTCGCAGCCCAAAACTGTACACCATTAGATGCAGCTGAACTCCAGCTTATTATTGCCAAACTGGACAGCACCCAGGATGAAAAAGTCCGCGGTGATCTGGATCGTGATCTGCATATGAAAATTGCACAGATTTCTGCAAATCCATTAATCCTGAGCGTGTTGAATGCTTCTGCCCAGCTTACAGAAAACATGATTACCGGAATACGTTCTTATTTTATGAAAAAGAACAACGATGCACCTGAAATTGATTCTCAGCACACACGACTTGTTCATGCAATAACTGACAAAGATGCACCTCTTGCAGAAAAAATTATGAATGAGCATATGCATACGATTGAGCGGCTTTTAAATGAGATTCCATTTAATACTCTTGCAACTGCTGATAAGAATGAACCTCACGTGACTGTCTAAAGTAACGAAAATGCAATCACAGTTTATTGAATAGCTGTAACTATTCAGCAGTCTACTATCCCGAGACATACAAGTCAAAATCCTATCATCAAAGGCGATTTTTAATGAATTTTGACTCGTAACTGATGTTATTCCTCAGACAAATGCCCGCGGATCTCTCCACGGGCATCTGTCTGCAAATCTATAAGCTTTTGTCTTTCTTGTCATTGGTCACGGAACGAACCGTATCTCTTTATTGTCTCTGCTTCTTCTGAAAAATTTCACACATCAATTTTGCTCCTGTTTTAAATCCTGCCTCAAAACTGTTTTCCAATTCCTGTGGAAATATTTCCAGATGTTTATCCATCAGTATGTCCAGTTCCTCTGCCAGTTCTCCTGTCAGCCTGGAGCGTAGTTTCTGGTATGACTGATAGGCATCCTCTCTTTTCTTTTTACACAGATCATCGCCCTGTGTTCTCAGCCTCTCAATGTCTGTCCTGTCATTTTCTTCCATGCACAGATTGTACAATTTCTGAATTATACTTTTCATTATTCTTCTAACTCTCTAAAAATTAATCTCAGCTAATCATCAGTGTACTAACAAGTTGATTCTTGAAATAATCTTTCCGGATAAATTTTTATTTCAAGACGTAGTGGTAGCTATAACAACCAATGGTAATGCGGAAATAAGAAATTTAAACGTAAAATTATTCCGGAAATCTACTACTACACTAATTATAATATTCCCCTCTTTTGTAGCATATAAACCTATGGCAATGCTTTTTCTTTTGTATCGTGTTACATATATGTATTATAGTTTTGTGATATATCAATGTCAATGCCTTGTAATTATACTTTATATTATAGGAGGTATAATCATGACAAAAGATTTTATTGTCCGGCCAAAATATACTGATAAAAAAGAGGATAAATCTATTACTATGACCATCCGACTTGAACGTGAACTTCAGGAAGAATATGATAAATTATCTGCAAAAAGCGGACGTTCGAGAAATGAACTGATGTGCATGGCACTCCGCTATGCTCTGGAAAATCTGAAATTCGTAGAATAACTTTCGAGTAATCGGATATCCGGAATTGAATCCAGGGACTTACCTGATCTATCGAAATAACTATATCATTTACTTGTCTGCGAATCTGATTGCACAAATAAAAAAGCCTCAGTCACCCTGAAATATCTGAATAAATGAAGGATTATTCAGATATTGCATAGAATAATGTTATAATTGACGAACTGGCACTTACAGTTATACAATTATTAAAACTTAAGAAACAAATTATCTGATATTAACTTTTAGTAATTCTATGGTAATCCGTTTCCATGTGTCTCTGTCAATTTCAGGTATGACAAATACCTGACACCAGGTAAATTTTAATTACCCGCCTTATTTCTATGCAAGGAGGTTGTTTTTATGCATTCATTATCAAAATCCAGTCAGGGAAGCACTTATACGATCAAATGGATGTTCGGACTGCCAGAAGTTATGAAAGCTATGAACGATATGGACATTCATGAAGGCAGTACGATCCGCGTCCTTCAGAAATTCCACGACTCTCTGATCATTTCTTCCGCTGATCGAAAAATCGTTCTGGGAAACGAAGTTGCAGACAGAATACAAGTATAAAAAAATGAAGCAGATGTTTTGTCTGCTTCATTTTATACTTGTTTATGGGATATCGCTGAATTACATCTTCAAAACAACCCTTTTTGCTTACATGGTTTTATATTTCCCTTTTCGAGTCTTTTACCTTCGCATTGACAATATAAATTCCGGCACAAACCAGGATCAGAGCCACCAGACTTCCGATATTGAATGCCTGCTTTACCTCTCCAAGTATCAATGCGGACAATATCACACTGCACAACGGATTGACAAATCCAAAAATAGCAACTTTCGAGACATCGTTCCATGCAAGCAGAACCGACCAGAGTGTATAAGCACCGCAGAAACCATTGCCAGATAAAAGATGATAGCCACACCTCCCACTGTAACATTTCCCAAATGACCTCCCATTCCGATACCAATCAATGTCAGGACAATCCCTCCCATCGTAAACTGGGTTCCGCTCAATACCACCGGAGAGACTTTTCTGGAAAAAGATTGATCAATACCGTAGAGATTCCATAGGAAAGCTGTGCAATCAGAATGAATCCTTCTCCTGTCAGCTTAAATCCCATATCAAGAGAATTTCCCATAAGATTAATTACTACAACTCCTGCAAATCCCAGTACACAGCCTGCAATTTTTTCTCCCCGTCATACGTTCTTTTCGAAAAACCAGACAGGACAATAAAATTGCGATAAAATTTCCAAGCCCGGTAATGATAGCACCTTTAACTCCGGACGTATGCGCAACGCCTATATAAAAGAAAAAATACTGTCCTACTGTCTGAGCCAGACATACCGGCACAGCATATTTCAGGATTTCCCTGTCCGGGATCATAATCTTTTTCTCACGAACAGATGCAAAAATCAGAACCAGAATTCCTGCCAATGTAAATCTAATTCCGGCAAATACGATCTGACTGGCAGTGTCTGCGGAATCTACATTCATCAAGCTATATCCCGTCTTGATCACCGGAATTGCACTTCCCCATAAAATGCAGCATACACAGGCAAGAAGTGCTACGATTCCTGTTCTTGTTAACGTGTTTTGTTTTTGTGACATTACTTCGTTTCTCTCTTTCTGTTTATCTCTTATTATCTTTATTCTAACACAGATTCTCAGATAATTGTTGCCCTTTTATCGAAGCATGGAATTCACTTGATTCAAGTGTGTTCAAAACCTATAAGAAAAAAATAAGAGAAACGTTGATTTTACAACGTTTCTCTCACTTAAAATCATGCCGCAGACCGGAATCGAACCGGAATTCAGGTCTGCAAACCTAGAAAAACAGGAGGGTTCAGCACACCTTCTTTTGAGTGTAATCAAAAGTGTAAGCAAATCAGCACTTTGTTTTTTCAAGAAACTGAGCCGGTTCCCATACCTGCATTTCTGCTGATGAATAATCCTTTACATTTCGAGTAATTATTCCATCCATCTCATTTAGTGCTGCTACTGAATACTGTACAGAATCCTCAAAATCGTTCCATTCCAATTCCAGTGCTTTTTGGATTTCTTCCTCCGAAACACCTGCCACGGACACAATCAAAAGCAGTTTTTTCAGAAGCTCTCTTACTGCTGCCTTATCTCTTAAATTCTTATATGCAATGTAGTAAATATCTGTAATTGCTGAAGCTGAAACAAATTCCTGAATATCATCTCTTGCCGATAACTTTAAAACTTCTATCGCTGTTTCGTAAAATGGAGATCGTTTCAACAACACATCCAATATTACATTTGTATCAATCAAGATTCTCATACTTTCCCAGCCTTTCAGCGCGATAATCCTCCAGTGTCATACCCGTGTCCCGAATAACTCCTACTAATGAATCCACTAAAGATTCTATATTGCCACTCTTCTTTAAATTCTCAGAAACTTTCTGTTCCTCAGCAGGTAATACAATGACTTCCACTCGCCTGTTACGCATAGTCTCTGGCAATGGAATCACAGACATCAATTTTTTTGCATCTACAATTTTACGAACAACTTCCATTATATATTACCCCTTTCATTACATATTATATTTCTTTCCTATTACTACTTACAGTATAGCATTCTCACAAAAAATATTCTATAAAATTTGTATAAAGAAAACTATGCGGTGCGTATATATCATATTATCTCTCTATTTATTTAGACTATATTAAGCTAATCTTGAACTAAATAATATTTCTAATATTTTTTACTCTTTCATCTTTCATAATTAATAAAAAGGAACATGGTTTCTACCCACACTCCTCTGAAAATCCATTTATAAAGAGTTTTCTGCTGGTTGTCAGCCTCGGCATCCAGTTAAGATACCCATAACGACGTGGAAATCATTAAGTCCCCCACGTGGACTACAGCTTTATCCAAGCTGCCAGGCTCGATGTCCAGATAAAACATCTAATGAAATGGAAAGTTACCCTGCTCCATCTGCAACCCAACTTTTAACGATGCTCTTACATCGAGAACATTTCTATTCCTGCTTATAAGTATATTCAATTCAGCGAAAAAAGCAACTCTTTTATACCTCTTTGTGACAATACTCACATTTTATCCACGACCAAATAATCATAAGCAATATTCCGGATATCTTAATTTAATCGCTTCCAAAAAATATTTAGCATATTCGCAGCAGAAAATCTGTCCTACTGTGTATTCTCTACATTCTGCCAACTTAGAATCCACATCCTCCATATCATTTACACTCGGTGTTCCTTCACAATATAGACAAAATGCTAATCTTACAATTCTAATACTCCCGCTCGTCTGCCAGTCTTCACAAAGACATTCTGTTTTAATGCATCCTGTTGCAAAATCATAAATACTGTCTATATTCCTTCGCGTAGTCTCGCTAATTCCCAGACAATATATCAGGGCATGATGATACACCTCCTCATATCTGCATCTTACAATATTATCCAAGAAAAATTTTCATGTTCGTCATCCACAAATTGTACTTCTTTTAACATTTTGCCTTTCATTCCTATACCCTTCCTTTCCATATAACATTACACAGCATCTTTTTTCTCCACTTCCATATAGATTCTTCCATAATCACTTGCCCCTCCTCTATTGGCATAGAAATCTGACAGGGACAAAATTCTAACATCATTAATATGACTAATGTTTTCAATTATGATCTTTATCTCTTCTCTTTCCCCCATTAATCTGATTTTAATCATTTCCACATTTCTCAACTTTCTTTTTAAAAAGCTGCATCATCAAAGATACAGCTTTCTTTCAATCTACAATACATTTTCTACAGATACATTTGCTCTAACTGCTTTTTTTCAGAATTATATTTATATACATATTTGCTCAAGAGCCCCTCTGTCATCATACTTCTGGTACACTTTAATCGCCATAACAAATCCCTTGGTTGAATACCGTCTACCGAATGTATCATTGCACCATTACATGCAGCTACTTCATCAAGCGTTGATTTAATGTTTATAAAAGAGCCACATATCAACACCGAATATTATAAACGCATGCAAAATCGAAAATATGAGATAGCTCATACTGGTAAAAAATCTATAGATAATCTAATCCAATCTGTATTAGATGCCATCACCGTATTTCAAGACGAAGAAACTCTCGAAAAAATACGCATCGCATTTCAACAATCCGAAAAGGAAGTTACAGATCTGCACCAACGTATTTCAGAAGGAATTAAGATTGTCCAACGTGATAATCCGTTTCTGCCCCCTGCCAAGCAAAAACAGATTGGTCAGGTCAAAGGTAGCCGATTGACCACAAAAAAATCCAAAGCGATGAAACCACTTATCAAAAAAATGTCCAAAGCCTTTGACGGAAATATGTGTGACCGAGAAATTATAGATATCCTCGCAATTTCGCGAAACACATTTTATAAATATAAAAATGAATTATTTTCCGAACTCTCATAACACCAAAAAAGAGACTGCATTTAAAAATTAATGAAGCCGTCTCTTTCTACATTATGTAAATATACAGTCGCCTACCAAAAAGTGAATTCGAATTCACTTTTTGGCTTATATTTTATTTTCCGGGGGCTAATCCACGGGACCATCATATTTTTTCGCGTAATGCAAAAATCTTAAAACTCTCCTGGTGTCTGGAAGAAAAATACACCAGGAGATAAAACGAAAGGATTGACACCTCGAAGTGAGTACAAGAGCGCATTACTCTAAGTGAGTTTCTCTCGATGCACTCCCATGTGTCATAATTATTATATCCTGTTATATACATTCCCAGTTCTGACACGGAAAAATCAATGCCTAACGTTCCGGTTCCCATTCCGCAAAATTTTCCGCCCGATCTGAAACATCATAACTAATCTGTTCCGTTATGTCTGCATTCCTCTGTCGTTCCTGCTCCTGATGATAATCATTATAATCATCTAACAATCCAACCATATTAAGATATCTATTAACCTCTAACAATTTTTCTCTCAAATACAAATGTTCATCCTGGTATATATCACGACTTTCTGCTAATTTCTGATTTTTCTCTGCCAGCCTCTCTATCTGCTGCTGGTATTTTGCCAATTCTCTACGGTATGTATCAGCAATCTGATGGTCAGACAACAACTTGTACTCATCTTCCGGAACACTATAATTACCACTCACAATAGAACGACGATGAGGTACCTCTTCTCTACTCGTACCCTTGATTATAGTAGTTGCCTGTATAAGTTGATTATGTTGATTTTGCAGTTCTCTGTAAGAATCCTGTAGACTCCCATACTCCTGTTTCAACTTTTCATAAACATCTATCGCTCTTCTGGCATTACTAAGCTGCTGCCGGAGCATGGTATATTCCTGTCTATCTGCAGATAATGCATTTTGGACATCATCAAGGGCCTGTTTTCCTGTCTTAAGGTCATTCGCATTTTGGTCTAATTCTATATGCTGACGCGAAATTTCCTGCGTAAGCTTGTATATCTCCGTATCCAGGTGATGTCTCTTCTCACCATCCGGATGATAGATATCAATGCCATGATCCAGGCAATACGTTCCAGTTCTTGTCGTTCGCGCTTCTCCCATAAAATTTGAGCAGTCTGTCTGCCTTCTTTGAAGAATCCCTGTTCGCCCAACGCCCGTACCAGTCCGTTTTGGATACACATCCCTCTGGTATATCCATGTGCCACTGGGATATAGTCCATATGCAGGTGGACTGTAGACTCATCCCGATGCAGATATGCCCCACACAGAAAAAGATTAGGATTACGCTGCTGCCAATTATTATAATATTCTCGGAGACAGGCAATCTCATTGTCTGCCGACAAGCCGGTGTCATTCTTATCTCCAATCTGGATAATCAGCTCATAGGCGGTATGTTTCTTAGCTGATTTCCTAATCTGATTGTAATAATCTCTAATCTTCCTCTCTGGTCTTGACTGACGACGATTGTAATCATCGACTGCAGTCTGGAAAATCTGCTTATAGGCTTCTCGGACAGGAATATCTATCCATGTCTCATTATGATGAACAAGATCCTGCTGTATATGTGGCATCTGACCGGTTGTTCTGGGATTACACCGGTTATGCTCTCGATTTGCTGCGCTGCCATTATGCACACTCACAGTCTTAGGCATATAGTCACTCTCTCCTTCCCTGCTTCCTCCCGACCGTATCCTCTCTCCAGAGTTCGGTCTCCCAATTCAATGTTTTCTCTGTCAAAAGTAGTAACCCAATACGACTAATAGCAAGCCATTAGTCGCTCAAATTCGGCAGTTACAATCCAAAAAGTCCACTACTTTTCACGCTTAACAATATGCCAAGAATTTACCCAAAAGAAAAAAGCCCTGAAACTGTAAAAGTTCCAAGACCTTTTTCATATATTTTACTCTATTAATGTGTGTTCTTTTCCTAATATATTATTCAACCTTATAATATCCATACTGCTTTGCAAGCTTAACCTTTCCATCTTTCGTTTTCGTTAAGCCGAACACTTTAATTTCATCACCTGGATGCCACCGCTCATCCTTCTTGATTTTTACTTTAATATCATCATTATTTTGATCTGTAAAAATCAAGTAGGATTTTGATACTTTATTTACCTTACCTTCTAACAAGTTTACTTTTTCCTGACTTACAACAGTCCATGGATCGTCTGGTTGTTCTTTGTTATATTTGTATACAGTTGGCATACTTCCACTGAAAAGAAGAATTGTATATGGATTATCAACGTCTTCTTTTATTGACTGATTATCCACATAAATATTTCCCGGATTTACTCCCTCCATCTCATCTGGAGCATCAGCAATATCAGCAGTTCCATCACTGGCTGTACGATCAGGTTCAACATAATCATCTACTTCGTAAAATTCATGATTTTCTTTGTCGTAACCATAATAAGTAGTTTCCTGAGTTTCAAAGTCATAGTGAATAACATATCCATCATTCGGATCATCCTGAGCATAGCATGCAGATGAAATCATCAAGGCACTTATAGTCAACCCTACAACTGCTGTAATTTTTTTATGTTGTCTCAACATAAAATCACCTCTTTCTAAATTTGGCAGTTTGTTAAAATATTCCTTTCGCTGCAAAAAAACTGATAGTACTACTTTTATACTTGTTTCTGTTTGGTTATAGAATATCATTATTCTACAATGATGTCAATAAAATTATTCTACATTCATGTAATATATTTATTGACATTTCATGTACATTTATATACTATACTATAAATGGGTAAATCGAAATTTAGCTATAAGAAGGTGATTGTTATAAAACTTAATCGTTTTGAAGTTGTGTCAGGAAAATATATCGAAGAAATTTCAGGTCAATCTCGTATCGGATATTCAATGAGTGATACAACAGACTTTTATGATATGATTGAATGGTCAAAAAAAGGTGGGGATCAAGGTTCAATTATTTCTTTTTATGATTACAATAATGGTAAAATTTATGAACCATTTCAAAAACAGAGGAATGTATTATATGGCCCACCTGTTTATTTAAAGAATTTTTTTGGTTTTTACAAGGAGATTATAATAGTGGGAAAATTACTCTCTTCAGATATCTTCCAGATAAAATTCCAGAGTTGATTATACAATTTAATATAGCGGATGTAGACCTTTATAATCTGCGTATTATCGGAGAGGATATTTACATTACAAGTGAAGATGATGAGTTTGTCAGCTACTATCCAGAAAGTTTTAGATTTCCCACAACTCTTAATGAGAGTGTACGTATGATAGTAGACGGAAAAGTGTATCTCTCTGCCTGGGTAGAAGAAGGCTGGGACGATGATAACAATTGTGCAACCGAAGAATATAAATATTATGAAAAAATGATTGTAAGAGATTTTAAGGGAAATGTATTATCAGAAACGATTGGTTCCTTACAGCAACACCCAGATGGAACATGGTGGATATCATAGAAATATAATGAAAATAAAATATTAATTGATTGGAGGAATCTTATGAGTGATACATACTATGGTTTATCGAAAATGGAATATAATCTAATGAAATATTTTTGGAACACCAATGCTCCTGTTTCTTTTTCTGAAGTGGAAAAATATTGTAATACGGAATTACATTATGGTTGGGCTCAACAACTTTACACACTTATTTAACTCGTCTTGTGAAAAAAGGGATTCTTCATTCGGAAGGAAAGGGCTATAAGTGTAAACGTTCCTATTATCCTGAACTTACGGAACAGGAATTAGCACATAAATATGCTACAGATTTTGTAGATAATACTTTCAATGGTTCTATTTCAGATCTGCTGGTTTCATTAACGTACAACACAAAATTGTCAGAGTCAGATATTGAAGAACTGAAAAATATTATTAACAATAATACTTGCGATTAATACTCTGCCAAGAATGAGGTGTGGATTATGAAGAGCCTGATTTTATTATTAATTGCCATGTCTGCCGCCGGAACCTTTCCTTTTATTATTTATATAGCATTATCTACCATTTTTGATAATTATATTTCAGCCAGGTTTCGATATAGATGTTTAAAATATTGTCTGCTTCTTTGTTTAGTTCCTTTTCCACTGTTGAAGTATTTTATTTATCATCGGTATTTTAGTACTCCAAAGCCTTTAAATGGAAATGTTGTAATTTCTTTAACCGGAAAAATCGTTCAGACATCTACTGGATTTTATTTAAATTCCGTGGGATCTTTACAGAAAATATTTATAGGATTATGGATTTGTTCCTTAAGTATAATAATTTTTTATAAGGCAATCAATTTTTCCAGATTTCACCGAAAAATTTCACAAAATGTGTTGTTAGATCCTGAAATCATAAAAATCGTAGAAATGTTATCACAGGAAATGCAGTTACAGCACAAAGTTACAGTATATGAGAATAGTTTAGCATCTTCTCCATTTACATATGGTACTTTTCATCCATCTATTGTTTTAACCTCATTATCGGATAAAAATAACTTACCTTTAATCATTCGACATGAGTTGCAACACATAAAATCACACGATTTTCTTTTTCGGCAGTTGGCTTTTCTGGTACTGATGCTACATTGCTATAACCCTTTTGTATACTTTTTCTTTCGCGAGGTAATAGAGGTACAGGAACTTGCTTGTGATGAAAATGTAATGAAATATCTTTCCAGAGAAGAACAAAGATGTTATGGATATCTGTTAATTATGACCGCCGCAAAGGAACGTTCAGAAGTGAAATCCAGAATCACATTAATGTTTTCAAAAAACAACCGTATTTTTCTTAAAAGAAGAGTAAAAAGAATCGGTATTTTTGTTAAACCTAAAATTGCTTTAAATGTATCAATTATTATCTTTATGATAAGTATTTCCTGTATTCCAGTGTTTGCGTACAATCCTCCTACTGCAGATTTACGTTCTGTTCCATGGACCGGTTTTTTTGATCCTGCCGAAGGAGCTCAGGTATCTGTTTTTGATAATGGGAATGAAATAGAATGTATTACGTTTGAAGACGAAAGCAGTATGATTCTTTCTGACGAAATATATTTCAAAGATACAGAGAACTATTTTATTACAGATAATGGGGATATTATAATTATTGAACCAGGAGATATTCAAACTTATGCTGGCTGTTCTCATATCTTTGTAAACGGTAAGCATAAAAATCATTCTCGTAATAAAAATGGAGGGTGTACTGTAAAAACATATAAAGGAAAAATTTGTACAAAGTGTAATTACACTAAAGATTTTTCACTTGACAGCACCGTAACATATTCACCTTGTCCACATTAACCAATATATTAGCTATAGATTTTCCATTCCACAAAGGACACATAGACGAATTTTCTTAGCATTAATTATAGAATATTTCTGACATGGACTATGTAATATCCGCGGAAAGCCCAAGCTGCAGTATTGCTTCCCAACAGGACGAAACAGGAGAACTGAACCGCACAAGTAATTCTTTTTTTACGGTCAAGTACTCTGCCTATAAACATACAGAGTACTATCGACAGACAGAAAATTCACCCATATTCTATTTTACTAAAGGGGCTGTCGGTTAATTGAACTGCTCCCTCCTAAGTGACAAGTTTTTATTATTTCACTTGTTTACCTAGAAGGTACATATTCATTAACCGATAGCCCCTTTCCTTTAATAAAAAAAAATTTTAAAGTATTTGCAAGAATCCAAACTGAAATCCGTACTTATATAGTGAAAGGAGGAAATGAATGGAAGACAGAAAAATCATTGAGCTATATAATTATAGATCTGAAAATGCATTGATAGAAACAGATAAAAAGTATGGAAAAATTGTAACTTTTTTAATCTGTAAATTAATAAAGAATACTTTAGATGTTGAAGAATGTAGAAATGATACATATTTAGGAGCCTGGATGACAATTCCGCCTATAATACCGGATAATTTGAAAGCTTATCTTTTAAAGATTGCAAGGAATCAAGCATTAAAAAAATATGAATATATTCATGCTGCCAAAAGAGATATAGATAAGTGTGTGCCGTATGAGGAGCTAAGTAATTATTTAGCAAAAGAGTATATGGATGATTGGAGGGAGAATGAATTAAAAGAACAAATTGATATTTTCATGACATCTTTATCAAAATCTCACCGTCAGATTTTTATATTGAGATATTGGTATTTCATGCCGGTAAAAGAAATTGCAAAATGCACTAATATGAGCATAAGTAAAGTGGAATCCATTTTATTTAGAACAAGGAAAAAGTTAAAAAAACAATTAACGGAAAGGAAATATTTATGAAGACAAATATTTTTTATGCAATGAATGAGATAAATGATAAATACATCTTGGAAGCAGCACAATGTTTGGAACATAAAAACACAGGTAGAAATTATCGGTTAAATAGGGACAAATGTCTCAATAATAAATGGATGACTCATATTGTGGCTGCAATACTGATTATTGTATTTGTTTTTACAACGGGCAGTATTATTAATGCGACTACACATGGAAAAATAGTTCAATGGATCACTCAGTTGTTTGGAGCTGAAATAGTTACAAGAGAAAATAGATCATTAATCGGAAAAGAAATAAATGATAATTCTGTTCCGGAAGTTACTTATAGTGGAGAAAGATGTATAAAACAAATAGATAAAAACCCTATAGATAACAGTAACATTATAAAAGGTGTTGCAAATGAAAATATTGTTTTACCTTCATCTATTTCTGAATTTGAAGTAAAAAATGAAGTGACGCCTGAAATTATTATGACTAATGGAAGCATGGCAGTATTTTATGTGAATAATTACAAAGGATGGAATTGCAAAGAAGGCGATACTTTAACATTTTCTTTTGAAAAATATAAATCAGAAACAGTTCAAAAACAGACATTTGTTATAGGTTATATCCGTGATGGAATTATGTATGAAGGGGAGAGCATGAGAAATATAGTCGGAAGTTACACATTAACTATCAAAGAGGATGGTGAATACAATTTATATATTATTAGTTCAACTTCTGATTATTTGACAATAAAACAAGGCATTATTAATCAGAAAGAAAGACCTTGAGTTCTATTATAAACTCTTGGTCTTTTCTTTTTTCAGGACTATTCTTTTTTCACAGCCCCTTTCATTGATTAAGAATTAACGATATCATCAATCTTCTTAAGTTCTTCATCTGAAAAATCAGTATGTCCGATTATCTTGATATTATCAAGAATCTGCTCAGGTTTGAAGCTCCAATCAGGACACTTGTTACTTTATCATCTTTTAGAATCCAGCTAAGAGCCATCTCGCAAGCGTCTGTCCTCTTTCCATAGCAATTTCGTTTAAGTGCCTGAATCTGGG
>ENA-OQJH01000464-OQJH01000464.1-human-gut-metagenome-genome-assembly--contig:-NODE-464-length-22090-cov-3.852069_pt1 | contig 22090 bp, 36 predicted proteins | sample MGYA00242597_ERZ504763 | MGnify/ENA primary metagenome ERZ504763 (study PRJEB26092, sample SAMD00036359) | human gut metagenome | host: Homo sapiens | study: EMG produced TPA metagenomics assembly of...
CTTTTTTCTTTTGCAAGAATCTTTTTGCGGTTTGGCTTTCTCTTTCTTTATAGCGGTCAACTTTTGCCTGACTCATAATCATCCTCCGTTTTATTATTCACATGCCCAGCATGGATAAAAATCAAATAAACATAATGATAATATACCCCATTCTGTTAGAAAAAGCAATAGAAATACACCTTGTCATTTTCGTGGAAATTGGGTAAAATGAGAGTTTGAGAGAGAAGAAACTGTGCGCGGGATAAGAGCATGATGCTTGAAAAACAGTGCAGTGATCAGAATGGAGAATCGTGTGAAAAAAAGATCTTTCACACGGCTATTTGTTTCTGAGCAAAAACAAATAGCTTTGATGGCAAGGCATAAAAAACATGCCTCCGAGAATTTAAGATTCTCGTCGCCTCTTCGCAATAAGTTGCTCAGAAATGAGGATTTTTATGAATTTAATTGTAGCGGCAGATGAAAACTGGGCGATCGGTAATAAAAATGAATTGCTGGTGCGGATTCCGGCAGATCAGAAGTTTTTCCGTGAGACGACGATGGGCAAAGTGGTTGTGATGGGACGAAAGACATTGGAGACATTTCCAAATGGACTGCCTTTAATGGGACGGACGAATATTGTGCTGACACATGATAAAAAGTTCCGGGTTCCGGGAACACTGATCGTGCATGATATGGAAGAATTACATGAAGAGTTAGAAAAGTATAACAGCGAAGATATTTATGTGATCGGCGGGGAATCTGTTTATCGCCAGCTCATCGATGAATGTGATGTGGCGCATGTCACAAAAATCGATTTTGCATACGATGCGGATGCACATTTCCCGGATCTGGATGCAGATCGGCATGGGAGATAACGGCAGACAGTGAGGAACAGACGTATTTTGATCTTGAGTATTATTTTTACCGGTATGAGAGAGTCAGAAAATAAGTAAACGTAAACAGAAAGCAGTGCAGCAAAGATGGAAAATTTTATTTACAGTATCAATGTGACGTTTCCGATTTTTTTAGTGATGGTCATCGGCTATTTTTTAAAACAGATCGGTATGTTAAACGACAATTTTGTCACGGTGGCAAACCGTTTTAATTTTAAGGTAACACTGCCGTTTATGCTGTTCCGTGATATTGCGGGCGTGGATATCAGGGCAGTATTCGATTTAAAATATGTATTGTTTTGTGCGCTTGTCAGTACCGCGTGTTTCTGGCTGATCTGGGGTGGCGTGAAGCTGTTTTTAAAGGATCAGACTATGCGGGGAGCTTTTGTGCAGGCATCGTTCCGCAGCAGTGCGGCGGTGATGGGACTTGCCTTTATCCAGAATATCTATGGAACCTCGGCGATGGGGCCGCTTATGATCGTCAGTGCGGTGCCGCTTTATAATATTTTTTCCGTGATCGTGCTGACCTTTGAGGGAGAAAATGCAAGCGGGGTGGATGGAAAACAAAAAATCAAAGAGGCATGTATCGGAATCGCCAAAAACCCGATCATTCTTGGCATTTTAGCAGGATTGATCGTCGGACTTTTAGGAATCGAATTTCCAACGATTATCAATAAGACGGTCAACAGTGTGGCGCAGATGGCTACACCGCTTGCACTGATCACGATCGGAGCCGGATTTGAGGGCAGAAAGGCACTTGCGAAGATCAAGCCGACGATCGCGGCATCTCTGATCAAGTTAGTGATCCAGCCGCTCATTTTCCTTCCGGTCGCAGTCTGGATGGGATTTGGTGGGGAGAAAATGATCGCAATTCTGATCATGCTTGCATCCCCGACAACGCCGAGCTGTTATATCATGGCAAAGAGCATGAACAACGACGGTGTGCTGACGGCGAGTGTGATCGTGACGACAACGTTATTAGCGGCATTTACGCTGACCGGATGGATCTTTATCTTAAAATCAGTCGGGTTGATTGGATAAATAAAATCATTGCATTTCCCAGTGAGATGGGATATAGTTTTTTGAAAGAAAAAATACCTTGGTTTTTGGGAGGACGATATGGATATAACAGGCAGAAAATTATTTGTAAAAGCGCTGCAGGAAGAGGGCGTGGATACCATTTTCGGTTATCCGGGCGGTACTGTGACGGATCTTTTCGATGAATTATATAAACAGGATAGTATTGACGTCGTCCTGCCAAGACATGAACAGGGACTGATCCATGCGGCGGAAGGATACGCGAAATCTACCGGAAAAGTCGGCGTGTGCTTAGTGACGAGTGGGCCGGGTGCGACCAATATCATTACAGGTCTTGCGGATGCGCATTATGACAGTATTCCACTGGTATGCTTTACGGGACAGGTTCCACTGTCTTTAATAGGAAATGATGCATTCCAGGAAGTAGATATTGTCGGAATGACAAGAAGTGTCACAAAATACGGTGTGACCGTGCGCAGACGGGAAGATTTGGGACGTATCATCAAGATGGCATTTTATATCGCATCCACGGCAAGCCGGGACCGGTACTGATCGATATTCCGAAGGATATCCAGACGGCAGCAGGACCGGCGGAGTATCCGTCGAACATCCAGATCCGCGGTTATAAGCCGAATGAGTCGGTACATATCGGACAGTTGAAAAAAGCGTATAAACTGCTCCGCACCGCAAAGAAACCGCTGATCCTTGCCGGAGGAGGTATCAATATCGCACATGCGAATGACAAACTGCTCGCATTGGCGGAGAAGATGCAGATCCCGGTGGTCACAACGATCATGGGGAAAGGTGCGATCCCGACGAGCCATCCGCTCTATGTAGGAAACAGCGGTATGCATGGAAAATACGCAGCAAATATGGCAGTCAGCAAATGTGATGTGCTTTTTTCTATCGGAACAAGATTTAACGACCGTATTACAGGAGATCTGAATGAATTTGCACCGAAGGCGAAGATCGTACATATCGATGTGGATACGGCATCAATCTCCAGAAATGTCGTTGTGGATGTTCCGGTTGTATCGGATGCGAATCTGGCATTAGAAAAGCTGCTTGAATGGGCGGAATCGAAAGATACCGAGCAGTGGCAGAAGGAAATCGCAGAGTGGGATAAGAAAAATCCGCTTGAGATGCGCAGGGACTGTGGCATGACACCGCAGATGGTATTTGAGCATGTAAACCGTACCTTTAGAGAGGCTGTCTATGTGACGGACGTAGGACAGCATCAGATGTGGGCAACACAGTACCTGGAGTTGGATTCCTGGCATCAGCTGATCACATCCGGCGGACTTGGCACGATGGGATTTGGATTTCCGGCGGATCGGGGCAAAGATCGGCAACCGGGATAAGGAAGTTGTATGTTTTACGGGAGATGGCGGTTTTCAGATGAATATTCAGGAGATGGCAACGGCAGTCGTGCAGGAAGCGCCGGTGATCATCTGCCTGTTCAACAACTATTACCTTGGCATGGTGCGTCAGATGCAGCAGTTATTTTATGGAAAACGTTATGAGGCAACCTGCTGCGCAGAAGGAGAACCTGTCCGGCGAACTGCAAGGGACCGAATGCATCCTGTCCGCCGTACACACCGGATTTTATCGCATTGGCAAAGAGCTACGGCGCACACGGGATCCGTGTGGAAAAGAGGAGGACATCCAGGCGGCACTTGATGAGGCGCGTACCTACACAGATGCCCCGACCATCATTGAATTTATGATTTCCACGGATGAGATCGTACTTCCTATGGTAAAGAGCGGAAATCCAATGAGCGAGATGATTTTGAAATAGGAGAGGATACGGATATGAAAAATAGATGGATTGCATTATATGTGGAAAACCAGGTAGGTGTTTTAGCAAAAGTATCCGGTCTTTTTCCGGAAATCTTACAATCTCCAGAGTCTTACGGTTGGTACGACAGAGGATGAGACGGTTTCAAGAATGACGATCTGTGTGACCAGTGACGATATCACATTTGAGCAGATCAAAAACAGTTGAACCGCATGGTTGAGGTTATTAAGGTCATTGACCTCACGGATGTGCCGATTCACATGAAAGAGATTTTATTTGCAAAAGTATTAGATGTCAATGAGGCAGGAAAGCTGGAAGTATTCCAGATCGCACAGGTGTTTAATGTGCAGGTGGCAGATATCGGCAATGACAGCGTACTCTTAGAGTGCAAGCTGACGGAACGAAGAAACAACGAGCTGATCGCCCTGTTAAAATCTAAATTCCGCAGGATCGAGGTTGTGCGCGGTGGAGCGGTGGCGATTGAGTCGATCAGTACGTCATGCAGGTAAGCATGCCGGCTGTCATAACGGCAGATAATAAAAAACGGGTTTGTGAAAATAGTTTTCCATAGAGAAAGAGGCAGGTGATAATTTTCACCTGTCTCCTTCTTTTTGGAAAAAATTTATGGAATTTATTATACGCGCTTATTTAAGAAAGCGATAAACTTTTCAAAATGCATCGGTGTTCCCTGAATTTCCTGTACTTTCAAGCGGTTTTTCTCGTTAAATCCTACAAGAATATCATGGTTTGCCTCCGAGAGGTAATCGATGATACCGTCGATGTCGGATTTAATATTCTTCGGGCACTGGATATACAGATGCTTGTTGGCACTGATATGCAGTGTGTAGGAGATACTGAAATGGTACCAGAAAAACTTGTGCAGCGTGGAGTATTTGTAGATCCATATGATCTCATCGATCGGTACGATCGCATTGCCGTAGACGGAAGTTTCAATGAAAAAATGTTCCGTGATAAACATATCTTCCGTTGCGAGCTGCGGCAGTGTGGCGAGTTCTTCCTCCGCCTGCTCTAACATCTTTTTCGGATTACCAAACAGTGCAAGATCCTGGCATGCAGGGGAGAGCACCGGGAAAAACATGTATATGACAGAGAGCACGATGCAGAGCAATGCGTAAATTCCGGTAATGAAAATTGCTGCAAACAGGATCCAGTTCCAACGTGGTTAAATCCCGGTTCGCTGATATAGTAGGAAGAAACCTTGTTGCGGATACCGTTTTCCGTCCAGTTTAAATCGGTGGACAGATTGGAAAGCAGGGTGTCGAAATTTTCATTTCCCTTTGAAATCTTTCCTTTGATGGTGACTTCTTCGATGGAAGGCAGACCCTCCTCACTGGTATTTGGCGATAACAATACGATGATACATTCCTCGTCACGCATAGTGTAATAATAATAACCGTTGGTGTGACCGAAGATGGACTGGGTATATCCGGTAAATTTTAAATCGGAAAGTGTGGTGCTTATATACTGTTTACCACCCCGGAAAGCGGTCTCTAACGAGGTGTCGTCGGGCAAAATGTCCGGAGAAAATACAGCGGACAGCGAAAAAAAGTGCCATGCAAGAATGAGCACGATCAGGTAAATGATCGGAGCTGCAAGTCTGCGTTTATAAAATGCCTTGATATTTTTGCTGATATAGTGATCGTAATTTTCGGGCATATCAAAATCCTTTTCTCAAATAAAAAATGACATACTGCTAATAGTATAGATGCTTTTTTGCTTTATTTCAACTAAAACCTGTGATAAGATGGTACTTGCCAGTAACAGCGATAAAAGGAGATTATAATTTGGAAGCATATACAAGTTTTGCGCAGGTATATGATCTGTTCATGGATAATGTTCCCTATGAAGAGTGGAGCAGGTATATTATAGGACTTCTGAAAGAATATGGGATCTGTGACGGAACAGTACTTGATTTAGGCTGTGGAACGGGAAAGATTACAAGATTGTTGAAAAAAGCGGGCTACGATATGATCGGTGTGGATAATTCACCGGAAATGTTGGAGATCGCGGCGGAGACCGGATATCAGGAGATGCCGGAGGATGAGATCTTATATCTGTTACAGGATATGAGAGAACTTGAACTGTACGGAAGCGTGCGTGCAGTCGTGAGCATCTGTGATTCGATGAACTATCTGCTGGAAGAGACAGATCTTTTGTCCCTGTTTTACCGTGTCAACGAATATTTAGATCCGGATGGTATTTTTATCTTCGATCTGAACACAGTATATAAATACAGAGAACTCTTAGGCGAGACGACAATCGCTGAGAACCGCGAGGAGGGAAGCTTCATCTGGGATAACTATTTCGATGAGGAAGAACAGATCAATGAATATGATCTGACGCTTTTTATCCGGGAGGAAGAAGGACTTTACCGCAGATTTGAGGAGACGCACTACCAGCGTGCCTACGAATTAGAAACCGTAAAACACCTTTTAGAACAGGCGGGACTTGAATTCGTCGCAGCATATGACGCATTTACGAGAGAGCCGGTAAAAGAGGACAGCGAGCGCATTTATGTGATCGCGAGGAGCAATCAGGAAACCTGAATGCACTATTTGCTCCCAACATCATTGGAGTCATCAGAAATTTATGAGTACAGTACGAAATGGAGGATAAAATATGAGTGATTATATTGTAAGAGCAACAGCGGCGGACAGCCAGATTCGTGCATTTGCCATCACATCAAAGGAAATGGTTGAGGAGGCAAGAAGAGCCCACGACACAAGACCGGTCATCACGGCAGCGTTGGGACGTCTTTTGAGCGGTGCGGCAATGATGGGAACAATGATGAAAGGGGATAATGATCTTTTGACGATCCAGATCCAGTGCGGCGGTCCGGCAAAAGGACTTACCGTGACAGCGGATTCCCATGGCCATGTCAAGGGATTTCCTATGGAATCCCAGGTGGAACTGCCGTTAAATGCACAGGGCAAATTAGATGTGGGCGGAGCGCTTGGACTTGGCGTGATGAGTGTCATCAAAGACATGGGGTTAAAAGAACCGTATGTGGGACAGATCGCACTGCAGACCGGAGAGATCGCTGAGGATCTGACCTATTATTTTGCAACATCTGAACAGATCCGTCCGCAGTAGGGCTTGGGGTTTTAGTGGACAAAGACTTATCGGTGCGCCAGGCGGGCGGTTTTATCATCCAGCTGATGCCGTTTACCAGTGATGAGGTCATTGAAAAACTGGAAAACAAGATCAGGGAGATCGCATCTGTAACGGAAATGTTAGAGCAGGGTATGACACCGGAGCAGATTTTAGAGGAATCTTAGGAGATTTCGGTCTTGAGATCTCAGATAAGATCCCGGCTGCATTTGAGTGTGACTGTTCAAAGGAGAGAGTTTCACGTGCAATTTCTACGCTGAGCAAAAAAGATTTAGATTCGATCATCAATGACGGAGAGGCAATCGAGGTAAAATGCCAGTTCTGTAACAAGGCATACCATTTTGATGTGGACGAATTAAAGGAAATGCGTTCTGCAAAATAAAAAGGGCTGCTGTTGCGAAAAAATAGTACAAGCGGACAGTAAGCAAAAGGCAAGGCAATGTGGTTGCGGTAAGCAGGGGTAAAAACGTAACCGGAAAAGAGGAAAGAATGAGACAGGGATTTGTGAAAGTTGCAGCGGTAACACCAAAGATCAGGGTTGCCGACACAGGATATAATGCAAAAGTGATCTGCCAGTCTGTTAAAGAGGCGGCAGAGGCGGGAGCAAAAGTGATCGTTCTGCCGGAACTGTGTATCACAGGGTATACCTGTGGGGATCTGTTTTTACAGGAAAAGCTGCTTCGGGAGGCGAAAGAAGAATTATTGCATATCACGGCATTTACGACAGATGTGGATGCAATCGTATTTGTCGGACTTCCACTTGCATACAAAGGAAAATTATATAACGTGGCAGCGGCATTAAATCGTGGAAAAATTCTTGGTATCGTACCGAAAACCTACCTTCCGAATTATAATGAATTTTATGAAGCGCGCCATTTTACGAGAGGTATGGAAGAAGTGGCCGATGTACGGCTGACCGAAGAATTGACGGTGCCGATGGGAACGAGACAGTTATTTACCTGTCTGGAGCTGCCGGAACTTGTGATCGCAGCAGAACTATGTGAGGATCTCTGGACGATGAATCCGCCGAGCATCGGACATGCCATGCACGGAGCAACGCTGATCGTAAATCTTTCCGCATCGGACGAGACGACCGGAAAACCGGCTTACCGCAGGGAACTGGTAAAAGGACAGTCGGCAAGACTGCTCTGCGGCTATATCTATGCGAGTGCAGGGGACGGCGAGTCCACACAGGATGTGGTCTATTCCGGGCATAACCTGATCGCAGAAAATGGACGTTTGTCAGCGGAGTCAGAACTTTTTGACGCACAGACGATATCCACCGAGATCGATGTGTCCCGTCTTGCGTCCGAGCGCCGCAGAATGACAACATTTGAGACGGTCACAGAGCCGGTATATCGTGAAAATGTATTTTCCTTACAGATGGAAGAGACAAAGCTGACACGTTATATTGATCCGATGCCGTTTGTGCCGTCCGGAGAGCGCGACCGTACACTGCGCTGCGAGGAGATCTTATCGATCCAGTCGATGGGACTGAAAAAACGTTTAGAGCATACACACTGTAAGTCTGCAGTGATCGGAATTTCCGGCGGACTCGATTCCACGCTGGCACTTCTTGTCACCGTGCGTGCTTTTGATGCGCTCGGAATGGATCACAGTAATATCAAGGCAGTGACCATGCCGGGATTGGTACGACAGACCGCACTTACGATAATGCAGTATCATTGATCCGCTGTCTGGGAGCTGATTTTATCGAGGTGGATATCAAAGATGCCGTCAACATTCATTTCCGGGATATCGGACAGGATCCGTCGATGCATGACGTGACCTACGAGAACGGACAGGCGAGAGAGCGCACGCAGATTTTGATGGATATTGCAAATAAGTCCGGCGGAATGGTCATCGGAACCGGAGATTTGTCGGAGCTTGCACTTGGCTGGGCGACTTACAACGGAGATCACATGTCTATGTATGCAGTCAATGCATCAGTGCCAAAGACACTGGTGCGCCATCTGGTGCGTTATTATGCGGATACCTGTGGGGATGAGACTTTAAAACAAGTGCTGCTCGATGTGCTTGACACACCTGTCTCCCCGGAACTTTTACCGCCGGAAGACGGAAAAATTTCACAGAAAACGGAGGACTTAGTCGGCCCTTACGAGCTGCACGATTTTTATCTGTATCATATGCTGCGTCTTTCCTACGCACCGGCAAAGGTTTACCGTCTGGCAAAACAGGCATTTGTTGGAACTTATGACGATGCAACGATTTTTAAGTGGCTGGAGACATTTTACCGCCGTTTCTTTGCGCAGCAGTTTAAACGTTCCTGCCTGCCGGACGGACCAAAAGTCGGAAGTGTTGCGGTATCTCCGCGTGGGGATCTGCGTATGCCGTCCGATGCGTGTGCCTCAATATGGTTAGCGGAACTGGAGGAGTTAAAGGATGCAGTATCGCAGGGATAAAAAAGGAAATGAATTGTCCGTTTTAGGATATGGATGTATGCGTTTTACTAAAAACGGCAGCAGTGTCGATCTTGATAAGGCGGAAAAAGAGGTGATGGCGGCGATCAAAGCAGGTGTTAATTACTTTGACACTGCCTATGTCTATGCAGGCAATGAGGCAGCAGTCGGAGAGATCTTAGACCGCAACCACTGCAGGGAGCAGATCTATCTGGCGACAAAGCTGCCACATTATCTGATCAAGTCTGTCGCAGGTGCGGAAAAGATGTTTCAGGAGGAATTGCGCAGATTAAAAACCGATTATATCGATTATTATCTGATGCATATGCTCACCGATATACCGACCTGGGAAAAATTAAAAAAGATCGGCATGCAGGACTGGATCGAGGAAAATTAGCGTCCGGTCAGATCAGAAATATCGGATTTTCCTATCATGGAAATACCGAGATGTTCAAACAGCTCGTGGATGCCTACGACTGGGATTTCTGCCAGATCCAGTACAACTATATGGATGAATACTCACAGGCAGGCGTGGAAGGACTGCGCTATGCAAATGCAAAAGGACTTCCGGTTATCATCATGGAGCCTCTTCGCGGAGGCAGACTGGTAAATCTTTTACCGGAGTCAGCAAAAAATTGTTCCGCGCTGACAAGGAAGGACGTACACCGGCGGAGCTTGCCCTGAAATGGCTCTATAACCAGCCAGAAGTAACCTGTGTGCTCTCCGGGATGAATTCCATGGAAATGGTGGAGCAGAACCTAAAGACGGCATCTGAGTCCCATGTGGGCTGTCTGACGGCATCAGACGCAGCACTGATCGAACAGGTGAAAGAAGAGATCAAAAAGCATGTCAAAGTCGGCTGTACCGGATGTGGGTATTGTATGCCGTGTCCGAGGGGAGTGGATATTCCGGGAACATTCCGCTGTTATAATGCGATGTATTCGGAAGGGAAAAAATCAGGACGGAAAGATTATTTACAGTGTACGGCATTCCGGAAAGACACCGCAAGCGCATCCCAGTGTGTCGGCTGCGGAAAATGCGAAAAACACTGCCCGCAGCATATTGAGATACGCAAAGAGTTAAAATGTGCAGCGTCAGAATTGGAAGACGTGAAGTATAAGGTAATGAAGTCTGCAATTCAGATTTTAAAATTATGGTAAGACAATAAGAAAAGGATTAGAGAACATATTGGAAAAGAAAAGTTTTGTTTTAAAGGGAAATATCGTATATTCAGGAGAAAACAAGGAACTGTGCAGTATAGAGGGTGGTTATGTTGTATGTGAAAACGGTATCTGCCGCGGCGCATTTGAAAAGTTGCCGAAACAGTATGAAACACTGCCGCTGACCGATTATGGTGATAAGATCATCCTTCCGGGAATGACGGATCTGCATGTGCATGCACCACAGTATACGTTCCGGGCACTTGGCATGGATCTTGAACTTTTAGACTGGCTGAATGTGCATACTTTTCCGGAAGAGGCAAAATATGTGGATATCTCCTATGCAAAAAGAGCATATGGAAGTTTTGTGTCTGATTTAAAGCACAGTCTGACAACGCGTGCCTGCATTTTTGCGACACTTCACAGAGAGGCAACCGTTGCTTTGATGGATCTTTTGGAGGAGAGCGGGATCGTAAGCTATGTTGGCAAGGTAAATATGGACCGTAACGGTGGTGAGAATCTCTGTGAGGCGGATGCGTCTGCTGCGGCAGAAGATACGAAAAAGTGGATTGAGGAGACAGCCGGAAAATATGAGCGTACAAACCCGATCTTAACACCGCGTTTTATTCCAAGCTGTACGGATGAGCTGATGAGAGAACTTGCAAAACTGCAGAAAACGACAGGACTCCGCGTGCAGTCGCATCTGTCGGAAAACCCATCGGAAGTCGCATGGGTAAAAGAGCTTGTCCCGGCAGCGAAAAATTATGCAGATGCCTACGCTGTTTTTGATATGTTCGGAGATAAGGATCACCCGGCAGTCATGGCACACTGTATTTACAGTGAGGATGAGATGGATCTTTTGAAAGAACACGGTGTCTATGTGGCACACTGCCCGGAATCGAACTTAAATCTTTCCTCCGGCATTGCACCGGTCCGAAAGTTCTTAGAGGAAGGTATTGCGGTCGGACTTGGTTCCGACGTGGCGGGCGGATCTTCACTTTCCATGGCAAAAGCTTTGACATTAGCGGTACAGGTATCAAAAATGTACTGGCGTCTGATTGATGAGAAAAGTAAGCCGCTGACATTTGCGGAAGCGTTTTATTTAGCGACAGCCGGAGGCGGCAGTTATTTTGGTAAAGTCGGCACATTTTTAAATGGATATGAATTTGATGCGGTTGTCGCCGAAGATCATATTGCAAAGGATGTAAGGGAGTATACACCGATCCAGAGGACAGAGCGCATGATGTATGATGAGAGTACAATGACGATCTGTGCAAAATATGCAGCCGGATGTGCGTGTGAGCTGTAAAGGTTCAGATAGAGTGAAAATCAGAAAAATTTAGAGGCTCTCCAAATTTGAATGAAAAAGAGTCATAACCGGCAAAATCGGTTATGACTCTTTTTAAAACGAATCAAATATTCAGGAAACATAACGTTTGTATTTAGATCTGGTGAAGTTTGCGCTCATATTTGCGCTCACCGGCCGTCATGCGTGCCGGATTCTGTACATAGACAAGCATGTACATGAAGACTGCCATAATGATTCCGGTAACCACATCAAATACGGAGTGCTGTTTTAAAAACATGGTAGATAAAATAATGCTTACCATAAGAACAGCAGAACCAATACGGATGACCTTTTTATCGCGGAAATTTTCACTGTGCCATACGGCTAAATTGACTGCAATGGAATTGTAAACGTGAATACTTGGGAAAAGGTTCGTCGCAGTGTCCGTTGCGTAGAGGCATTTTACCATATGGACAAACACGTTATCCCGCGCAAAAGTAGTCGGCCTTAAATAATGTCCGTTTGGATAAATGGTGGAGATGACTAAAAAGATCGTCATTCCGGTAAACAACATGGTACATAAACGGAAATATTCGTCTTTATTTTTAAAGTAGAAGTAACCAAGTCCCCACGCAACATATCCAAACCATAAAAAGTATGGAATAATAAAATATTCACAAAATGGAATATAATCATCGAGTGCAACATGGATCACATGAAAATGCGTGGTAACGGTTCTCTCTAAATGACCAAACCATGGCAGATAAATCATGAAATAAAGCAGAAGAAGAGCATGTTTGTTTCTCTCAATAAATGCGTTGACCGCATTGCGTGTCTTCGTTTTCACGGTTTCACCCTCTTTTCATTAATCTCAACGATAGGGATTATAGCACAGCATTTTTTTAGAAACAATTCCCTTTTCCTTATTTTAAGAAAGATTATTTAAAATTTAAGAAAACTTTAAGCTATGACGGGTGTTTTTGGGGAGTTTGACGGTAATTTTTATTACAGATCAATGCGAAAAAAGAACGAATTCTTAATTAAATGTTACGATTTGGACAATTTGTTGACAAGACCTTGCCGGATATTATAATAGAGTAGGTATCCGTTAGCATATTTTATGCAATACAACATATCTTTACACATAGGATGAAAGGATATTTAGAAAAATGAAAGAGAAAAACAAGCGGAAAATGCATGGAGGTGCGTCAGCAAAAAGTTATACAGGACTGGTGCTCACATGTGTTATGACGGCGATTGCTGTGATTTATGTCGGGTTTGCGATTTATTTTGAAGTCATTTTTGCTTTGGAACTTCTATTGATGGGATTGCAGTCGGTGGCAGCAGTGTGGAAAAAGTTGAGGATGCGATCCGGACTGAGATGAAAAATTACAATCTGACAGTTACTGCACGCGAGGATAAAAATGGAACCATTGCAGGTTGGATATTGATATGGAGCCGGTATTTCAGGGGGAAATAGAGAAACTTTTAGAGGAGCAGAATGGTTTTGCGTGGCTGATCCTGATGTTCCAGAAGCAGGAGTTTGAACTGGCAAAGGTTGTATCTTATGATGAACAGAAACTGGATGAGGCAGTCAGAAATTTACCATGTATGAAAGATCAGCGCACACCGGTGGATGCGACTTATTCTGATTATACAAGAGAAAACGGGTATGCGCTTGTACCGGCTGATTATGGAACACAGGTCGATACCGCAAAAGTCAGGAAAGCGGTAAGTGATGCGGTTTTAGTATTGGATGAAACCGTTGATCTGGAGCAGAGCGGCTGTTATTTAGAGCCTGCAATCGGAGATGATGATAAAGATCTGCTGGCTTTGATCGATGCATTAAACCAGTATGTCGGTGTTACGATTACATATGACTTTGGGGATGATAAGGAAATATTGGATGGAACAACGATCAGTACCTGGCTTTCTGAGGGAACCGACGAAAAAGTTTCCATTGATGAGGAAGAAGTCCTTGCCTTTGTAAAGACACTGGCAAAGAAATATAATACTGCCTATTCACCGAAAGAGTTAAAGACTTCCTACGGTACGACGGTTACGATCACCGGTGGTTTTTATGGCTGGAGAATCGATAACGGAGGGGAAGTAGAACAGATTCTGGCAGACTTAAAAGCCGGAAAAGATGTGGAGAGAGAGCCGGTATATCTCACAACGGCAAACAGTCATGGCGAGCATGATTACGGTGATTCTTATGTTGAGATCAATCTGACAAACCAGCATTTATTCCTTTACAAAGACGGAAAACTGGTGGTGGAGAGTGATTTTGTTTCAGGAAATCTTTCAAAAGGGCATGACACCCCGACAGGTGCGTTCGGACTGACTTATAAGACCATGAATGCGGTTTTAAGAGGACCGGATTATGAGACACCGGTTACTTACTGGATGCCATTTAATGGTGACGTAGGTATGCATGATGCGACCTGGCGTAACAAATTTGGAGGAAGTATCTATAAGACCAGTGGGTCTCATGGATGTATCAATCTGCCTGCATCTGCAGCAAAGAAGATCTATGAGACGATCGATAAGGGATATGCAGTTTTAGTATATCGTATGCCGGGTGACAATCCGACTGTTGTGCAGCAGCCGCAGGCGGATGTTCCATCTGTGATCAATGCGATCAGTATTATCGGGCCTGTAACATTAGAGAGCGAAACAGCAATCGTGAATGCGAGAAATATGTACAACTCACTTTCAGATGCAGACAAGGCTCAGGTAACAAATTATGACACACTGACAGCGGCAGAGGCAGCACTTGCGGTATTGAAGGCACAGCAGCCGGCTGATGGAGGCAGCAGCCAGATCAGAGCCAGCCACAGGATCAGAGCCAGCAGCCAGACCAGAGCCAGCCACAGGATCAGAGCCAGCAGCCAGACCAGAGCCAGCTACAGGATCAGAGCCAGCAGACGGACGGAAGCCAGCAGGATCAAAGCCAGCAGACGGACGGAAGTCAGCCACAGATGATGAAAACAATTTAACAGATACAGGTCAAAGCAAAAAAAGCTCCTGCGCATTAACCAAGCGCAGGAGCTTTTTGCTGCCAATGGATTGATAAACGATCAATAACGTTTTATGGAAGGTTTAGGAGCTGCTGTAGTATTCGTTCCGGAAGAATGCTGCTTTGGATGTGAAACTTCTTTTGCAGCAGTATTGTGGGCAGATACAGAACCTTTGCGTGGTACGCTGCAGCCTAACAGAACGCTGACTGCTTCATGCATTTCCGGATGTGCACGATAGGCTTCAATGATCGTCCGCTCAGAAGGTGTCACATGAAAATTCTCATTGCTGTCATAGCCGAATGCTTCAAGGATATCTGTGATATTATATAGATCGCAGAGTGTTAAAAGGATATCTGCGCTTGGATTTGCCTGTCCGCTTTCCCATCCGTAAATCGTTTTGGGAGCGGCGGTAAAAGAACGATCCTCTAACAGGATAGAAACATCATTTACAGACAGGTGATTCCGTTTACGATATTCTTTTAAAACTTTTGCTATATTCTGATTCCGCATATTGATCTCCGTTCTGTTGCATTTAAAGCAGCCAAAATGCTTTTTAACCGTATCATATCCCACCTCATTTTATCAGTCAATGAGTTCTTAATTGCAGAGAAAAATATAATTGCAATTCCTAAAGTTAAAGAATAGAATAAGAAAAAACAGATTTTTGTAGAAGAGGTGCGATAACATGGGAAAATCAAAAGTGACGGATTATATGATCCGGTATATTGAAGAAAACCGGATAGATGCAAAATCGCTGGCGGCACATGCGGGCATCGATGCAGGAAAATTGCGGAAGGATTATAAGGAACCGCTGGATGCGGAGGAATTTCTTTCACTCTGCGCATATCTTGGTATCAGACCGGAACAGGTACAGCGGATGCTGTGAACCACTATTTGCCTCCGACATAATTACGTGCAATGCGTAAACAGCATCAGGGTATAAATATCGGTAAGATGTACATACTGATCACATAGAGAACATGATATAAAAATGTTTGGAAATGGAGATTCGTATGAGCATGCAGACGGGAAAACAGAGTATTTGTTTTGAAACGCCGCCTTATATTGTAAGCAGCGCAAGTATTGTCGGAAAAAAAGAGGGGGAGGGACCTCTTGGTGCCTGTTTCGATCTGATCGGGGAGGATGATAAATTTGGGCAGGCCACCTGGAAGAGGCAGAGAGTACCCTGCAGAAAGAGGCTTTCGGAATGGCAGTCGGAAAAGCAGGACTGAAAAAAGAAGAGATACGTTATCTTTTTTCAGGAGATCTTTTAGGACAGAATATTGCCACTTCGTTTGGACTCATGGATTACCAGGTGCCGCTCTTTGGCCTGTATGGTGCGTGCAGTACCTGCGGCGAGGCGCTTTCCCTTGGAGCAATGTGTGTTGCCGCAGGATATGCAGATTACGTTGTGGCGATGACATCGAGCATTTTGCCAGCGCCGAAAAGCAGTTCCGGTTTCCACTTGAATATGCGAACCAGAGGCCGATGTCTGCAACGTGGACGGTGACCGGAAGTGGTGCGTATGTGCTTGGAAAAAGAAAGAGCAATGCATGTATTACCGGTATCACGACCGGAAAGATCATCGATTACGGCATTAAGGATTCCATGAATATGGGGGCGGCAATGGCACCTGCGGCGGCGGATACGATCTGCCAGAACTTAAAAGATTTCGGGCGCAGGCCTGAGGACTATGATCACATTATTACCGGGGATCTAGGCAGTGTTGGAAGGGAGATCCTGATCGATCTTTTGAAAAAAGAAGGATACGATATCAGTGAGATGCATTTAGACTGCGGTATGCTGATCTATGAGAGCAAAGCGCAGGGAACCGGGGCAGGAGGTTCCGGATGCGGGTGTTCTGCCGTAACACTTGCCGGGCATTTTTTAAAACAGGTCGAGCAGGGAAAATTACAGCGTATCCTGTTTGTGCCGACCGGGGCACTTCTTTCCACGGTGTCTTTTAATGAAGGAAAAACGGTGCCAGGGATTGCACATGGAGTCGTGATCGAACATGCAGATTAAAAGAGAGAAAGAGGTGTAGAATTATGGATTATATCAATGCATTCTGGGTTGGAGGGGCAATCTGTGCACTGGTGCAGATCTTAATGGAAAAAACAAAGATGCTTCCCGGAAGGATCATGGTGATGTTAGTGTGTCTTGGCGCACTGCTCGGGGCACTTGGGATCTACCAGCCGTTTATTGAATTTGCGGGAGCCGGGGCAAGTGTGCCGCTGCCTGGATTTGGAAATACCCTGTTTAAGGGAGTGAAAGAAGCGGTGGACGAGTATGGATTTTTAGGAATTTTTTAGGTGGATTAAAAGCAAGTGCCGCTGGTATTTCAGCGGCACTGATCTTCGCATATCTGGCAAGTATTATTTTTCAGCCTAAGATGAAGAAATAGATATTATAAATATTTTTTGATCTCTTCGATCAATGCGGCATATTCCTCATCGGAAAGAAATTTTTCGCCCGGATTCATGCAAAAGTGCCGCCCCACTCGTAACCGTCTGTATATTTTGGAACGAGATGGAAGTGGAGATGATGGCCGGTATCACCGTAAGCACCGTAGTTGACTTTCTGCGGATGAAATGCCTTGTGAAGTGCTTCTGCCACATGATTAATATCTTCAATGTAAGCGGCGCGTTCCTCAGCGGTCAGTTCAGTGATCTCACTGACATGTTTTTTGTGAGCGACGATCACACGGCCTTTGTGGCTCTGCTCCTTGAAAAGATAAACTTTTGAACTTGGCAGTTCACAGATTTTAATACCAAACTGGGCGACTAATTCGCCCTCCATACAATATGCACAATTCTGATCCATAAGAAACCTCCCGTGTCTGTTTTTTATTATTTAATATTGAAAAAAAGGTCTGCACAAATCATCGACCGGTGCAGACCTGATTTTTTTAAATTATTTCTGGTTGAAGTGAACAGCGAAACCTGCGATCTCGTCTTTTAAGTAAGCAACAGTAAGCTCACCTTTGTCATTGTATTTGAAAGAAGATTCGTCAAATACAAAACCACGTTTTTCAAGATGATAAATCGCGCGGTCTAAGTAGTTGGTCTGAATGCAGATATGACCATTGGTTCCGCGTCCCGGATTCTTCATCATTTCAATTAAAGAACCTACGAACATGGAGCTGTTTCCAACTTTTACATTCTCGCCAAGTAAGGTGGCGAATTTTGCAGACTCTGCAGCAGCTACTTCCTCAGAAGCGTTGTTAACACCTACATGTAACAGTTTGAATCCTAACATGGTAGAAACAGCCTCTTTTGTTAAAGCTGTAATGCCATCCCAGTCTTTTGCAGCGATCATGTCTTTGTTTACCATCCAGGAACCACCGCATGCATGATCTTTTTGAAATCAAGGTAGCTTGTTAAGTTCTTTGCGTTGATACCGCCGGTCGGCATGAATTTCATCTTTGTGTAAGGAGCTGCCATGGATTTGATCATGGAAAGTCCGCCTGCAGCTTCTGCCGGGAAGAATTTCACAACGTCAAGACCAAGCTCGATTGCAACTTCTACGTCGCTTGGGTTAGAGCATCCAGGAGTTACCGGGATTCCTTTTTCAACACAGTATTTTACAACTTTTGGATTTAAACCAGGGCTTACGATGAATTTTGCACCTGCGTTTACAGCGCGGTCAACCTGCTCTGTGGTAAGAACAGTACCTGCACCTACTAACATCTCCGGGAACTGCTCGGACATGATGCGGATAGATCCTCAGCAGCTGCTGTACGGAAAGTAACTTCTGCACATGGGAGACCACCGTCGCATAATGCTTTTGCTAAAGGTGCAGCATCCTCTACATTGTCAAGTGCGATAACCGGGATAATACCGATTTTGGAAAACTCTTCTAATACTTTGTTCATAATTCTTCTCCTTTATTTTGAATAATTTTAAGGTTCTTAAAATGGTTTCGTAATATGAAACATTGTTTCGTACAACGGTACAATAGTATTATAACATTACAAAATGCCTTGTCAATAATTTAGGGAAAGAAAATGTTGTATTTTGCAAAAAACAAAAATTTGACTTTTATTGGAAGGTCATGTTATGATGTCATATGGTTTCATATAATGAAACAATAATGTGAATTATGAAACCTAAAAGACAGGTATTGGAAAAATAACTGATACCTTACATAGAATATGAGGTAATTATGGCAGAACAGAAAGAAACAAAAAATCCGGTGCAGTCGGCAGAGCGCATTTTTCAGGTAATGGAAATGCTGGCCGATCACGGTGAGATGGGACTGATGGAGATCAGCACAGCGTTAGGACTTCACAAAAGCACGGTACATCGCCTTCTGATGTCTTTAGTCTATATGGGATATGCAAAACAGGACGAGGTATCCCAGAAGTATATGCTTTCTTATAAAATAGTCAGCATGGCAGGAAAAATGCTTGACCGCATGGATATTTTACAGGTTGCAAAACCTTATATGGAGCGTTTGTCTGATATCAGCGGGGAAACAGTGCATTTAGTTCAGCGGGAAGGAAACAATATTTTATATATTTATAAAATAGAAGCAAAATCGGTACGATCCGCATGGTGTCCCATGTGGGGATGGTCCATCCGATGTATTGTTCCGGTGTGGGCAAGGCAATCATGGCAGAACTTCCGGAGTCGGAAGTGAAACAGATCTGGAATGAGAGCATCATCGAAAAAAGACGGAGCATACGATCACGGATTATGATGATATGCTTAGTGTATTAAAAGAAGCAAAAAAGAACGGTTATGCACTTGATGATGAGGAAAATGAAGAAGGTGTACGGTGTATTGCTGCAAGCCTCAGGGATTATCATAATGAAGTAAAATATGCATTCAGTATTTCCGGACCGACCAGCCGGATGACGCGAGAACGGGTGGAGGAGTTATCTGTGGATGTCAGAAAAGTACAGGAAGAATTATCCAGGGAATTAGGCTGGTATAGAAAATAGCAGAGATGGTCATACTATCCTTGAAAAGGTGATGGTTCAGAGAGTTTTTGAACCGTTACAAATAATTTCTTGTAAAGTAAAGGAGAAGAATGACCATGAAAAAGTTTAAAATGCTTGCGGCATGCCTGGTGCTTACATTGTCTCTTAGCGCACTGACCGCATGCGGCACAAACAGAAACAACACAAATACCAATAACAATGGCAACAATCCGGCAGCGGTACAGAAAACCGTGTCAATGAAAACACAAATAACGGTATCAATAATACCGAAAATGGTATGAATGATACCAATGTGAATGGAACAAATGGTACCGTGAATGACACGGATACGAACGGCACAAATACAAATAACACAAACGCGAATGGTGCAGACACAGACGGTGGTGCTGTTGTGGATGATGTGGTGGATGGCGTCGGCGATGCTGGCAAAGACATTATTGACGGTGTGGAAAACGGCGTGGATGACGCGACAGGAAACAATAATAACGGTAACACAACGGATAACAGTGCAAGATAACGGATGAGAAATTTCCGGGTATGGCCTTTTTGTGAAAGGGCTGCCCGGATTTTTTTGTGTCAAAAATCCTTAAATAAAAATGAAATCTTTCTGATTTTCTTGTGATTGCAGATGTTTTGCGGTACAATGTCTTAAATAAGTCTGCTTTGGGCAGAGATATGGAAAAATTCAGGAGCGTATTCAGATGAATAATAATGATTATAGAGAAATAACTGAGGATGATGTAACAACCGTATCCACAGATCAGAAAGAGGAAATGAACAGACAGGAAAGCGTCAATGATACCCCTGACGTGTCAGAAAATGAAAAGGAGACCGTGCAGGCGGAAGTGACAAATTCAGACGCATCGGATGAGAAAGAGCCGGAGTATGAAGATATCTGCTACATCTGCCGCAGACCGGAGCATATTGCAGGAAAGATGATAAAGATCCCGAACAACATCTGTATCTGTCAGGACTGTATGCAGAAAACGTTTGACAGTATGAATCAGACCGGATTTTCCATGGATGATATGCTGAACATGAATATAGGAAAAATGCCGAATATCAGCATGATCAATCTCTCAGATCTGCAGGGGATGCAGGGATTTATTCCGAATAACCAGAAAATCAAAAAGAAAAAGCCGAAAGAAAAGAAAGAGCCGGTACTTGATATCAAAAAGATCCCGGCACCACATAAAATCAAGGCATCGTTGGATGAGTACGTAGTGGGACAGGAGCATGCAAAGAAGTCATGTCCGTCGCTGTTTATAATCACTATAAGAGGATCGCATCCGATGAGAAGGACGGCATCGAGATTGAAAAGTCCAATATGTTAATGATTGGACCGACCGGTTCCGGTAAGACTTATCTGGTAAAGACACTTGCAAAGCTTTTAGATGTGCCGCTTGCCATCACAGATGCGACGTCCCTGACAGAGGCAGGGTATATCGGTGATGACATCGAGAGTGTTGTCAGCAAACTGCTTGCAGCAGCGGACAATGATGTTGAGCGCGCGGAACACGGTATTATCTTTATTGATGAGATCGACAAAATCGCAAAGAAACGCAACACCAATCAGCGTGATGTCAGCGGAGAGTCCGTGCAGCAGGGAATGTTAAAACTGTTAGAGGGTGCGGAGGTAGAAGTCCCTGTCGGAGCCAGCAGCAAGAATGCCATGGTACCCATGACGATGGTCAACACCAAAAATATTCTGTTTATCTGTGGAGGTGCGTTCCCGGAGTTAGAGGATATCATTAAGGAACGCCTCAATAAATCCGCATCGATTGGTTTTAAATCCGAGCTTAAGGATAAATACGACCAGGATGAAAATATTCTGCAGAAGGTGACCATAGAGGATGTGCGCAAATTTGGCATGATACCGGAATTCTTAGGACGTCTGCCGATCATGTTTACCTTAGAAGCGCTCACAGAAGATATGTTAGTGCGCATCTTAAAGGAACCGAAAAATGCGATCTTAAAACAGTACCAGAAACTGCTTGCCATGGATGAAGTCAGACTCGAATTTGAGGATGACGCACTGATGGCGATCGCAAAGCAGGCAAAGGAAAAGAAAGTCGGTGCGCGTGCACTCCGTGCGATCATCGAGGATTTTATGCTCGATATCATGTATGAGATTCCGAAAGATGACAATATCGGCATGGTGACCATCACAAAAGAGTATGTGGAGAAAAAAGGCGGTCCGCTCATTACCATGCGAGGCTGTGCACAGATTGCTGCTGTTGAATGAGACGATGAAAGAATGATTCTGAAATGGGGAAAAATCTTTTTTACAGACTGAGAAAAAGATTTTCCTCATTTTGAATTTGAAGAATATGGTAAAAAAGTGTTCACACTATGATTAAGTATGGTACAATAGTACTAATCGAAAAAAATGGAGGAGTGAAAATAGCAAAAGAGAA
>ENA-OQJH01000465-OQJH01000465.1-human-gut-metagenome-genome-assembly--contig:-NODE-465-length-22073-cov-3.337282_pt1 | contig 22073 bp, 23 predicted proteins | sample MGYA00242597_ERZ504763 | MGnify/ENA primary metagenome ERZ504763 (study PRJEB26092, sample SAMD00036359) | human gut metagenome | host: Homo sapiens | study: EMG produced TPA metagenomics assembly of...
AGCTCCCATCCGTAAGCTTTCCGTCATATTCCACCATTTGTTAACTCTCTCTGTTCTTAATTATGTTGCTTGGCAGAATAGCAGTTTGCTATCAAACCTTGGGCCTGGCTGGAACCTGCTATTCCACCGGCTGGTCCTGCTTTTATTTTTGAATTTGCGTCATAAATGATTTGGGTGTTGGTAACATAGCAATTGGTGATTTCCCCTGTTGAAGTTCCTGCTATGCCTCCTGTATTGGCTGATTGGTTCGTTTTGGTTGGATTGGCTGTAATTTGGCACTCTTTAACGAAACAATTTAGTATTTTGCCTTTATTGCGTCCGACTAAAATGCTTGTACCTTCTGCTGTGCTCTTGCTTTTTGATGTGATAGATACTTTGCTGGATTCGATATGAAGATTTTTAACTATGCCGGTGATATTGACAGCTCCGAATACACCTGTGGTGCCATTGCTGGAATTGATAGGTATATTGTAAAGGGTGTGATTTTGTCCGTCAAAGATTTGGGAAAAGTAATAGTTTGTTTGGGCATATCCTATTTGCTTTAACTCAGTACAATCCACATCTTTAAAATCAATGTCATTCAATAAATAATAAATGGTTATTCCATTCATCGTTTCTCCGAAATCGTCCAATGTTTTTCCTTTGTATTGGGTAAATGTATTGCTATTAATAAGTTGGCTGAACGCAATCCAATCTTCGGCAGTAATAATTCCCGGAGTTTTTTCAGATGTCTTTAAGTGATAAGTATATTCTTTGTTACCAGTAAAAGACTTTGTTTCTAGTTGTGTTGTATATTTCTTTCCATTTGTTACCATATTTATGGCGATGACCATGTTTCCGACAGGAGGGACTATAAACGAATAATTTCCGGAAGGAGAAACTTGGGCAATAGTAGTCGTATGTGTTCCGTTATCCGCTAGAACTATTTCAGCGGATTTTGGGATAATAGAGGAAACAGCAGGACATGTTACCTCTATTTTCTGAAAATAGGTTTGTAAATTTCCCTCCAAATGCAGTGTCAGAAGAGAAAATAAATGTTTGAACTGTAAATGGATGGAATTTCCGGCTGGAAATTCATCCTTGACATACAGTATGTCTTCCAACGAATTGTTTTTATAAAGATTTTCTTGGATATAGTCCAAATCAGGATAGACAGGATATAGCGCCGTAATATTTGTTTTTCCTGTTATGTCACTCCAGCTAAATTCATTTTCTGCTTTCCATTGGTTGTCCATATAAGTCAGATTCTGTTGTCTATTTGAAGACTGCCGGAAGCATTCAGCAGGATTTGATTGCCGGAGTTAAAAGTGGAAACAGGGGAGCTTTCTGTGAAAGCTGCTTTGTATGTATTGCCTGTGAGTACTACCTCGATATCGGCCCCTGTATAAACAAGATTGTCGGTGCAGCTTTGCAAAGCTAGGACCGACAATCCTATTATTAATGAGTTATATTTCAACTGAATAATGTATTAATGAAAATTGCTTTATGGTTCAGGTATTGTGAATTCCCTGTCAGCAAAGAGTTCCATTAAGCCGGATATCTGTTTGAGTCGTAAAAGTTCGTCGGCATCCATACCAATATTCTTTTTTATCCATTCGTCACTCATTCCGGCTTTGGTCAGTTCTGCCACGATATCTACCATCAATTCAATGCTGTGAGTGCCGCGGGCGCGGTTGTGGCGGATAGTGCTTGCCATTCTGTTTGAAAGTCTTTTTCTATAACGACCACGGGAAGTAAACCTTTTTTCTCGTTCGAACACACGTTTTGAAGTTTTAAGCACACAATAACGATGATACCCGTCTACCAGTTCATATATATCTTCATCGGGAATATAATAACATACACAAGGCATAGTATAGCCATCTTCCCAAATGCTTAATTCCAGCAACTTCATTTCAGGAGCAGCTACGTGGTTTGGATTATAACTGTTGGCACGTACCTTTTCCACCGGTACTCTGTGCACGTGATACACAGGACTTTCGAATTCTTCTTTCATCTGATAATGTTTTTATATTTCTGCATCACTCTGTCTCTTCTTAACTTTTCTTTTTTAGTTAGGGCAAATCCCATATATTTACATACATGGTCATTTTTCAGAATGCAAATACACATACGTTTATAAGTGGGGATTTCTTTGAACTCTGCGATGTCTATATCGTCTAGATAATCCATTTGAACAGGAAGTTTGTCTGTCTTGTAGTTTGTTTTCTTTTGTACGTAGAATTTTATGCCCAAATCAGTTAACTTGCGTATAGTTGATAAATCTAGGCATCCTCCCTTGTATTTCCAGAATTCCCGGCTTACTCTTAGTTTTTCCAAATAAGACTGTTTGGTTTCTTCGGGTAACGTATCTAACAGGAAGTACATATACTCTTTCCATGTGTAGCCTTCTGGTAATTTGATGTTTTGCCATCCCATGGCACGGGTTCCACCATAGATTCCGGTAAAGTTTACTCCGTTTACTCGGCCTAACATTCTCCCCCAAGTATTGGGATCGATGGCTTTGTACAATTTCAAGGTTTCCTGTGCTGTGCTGAGGAACGGACTGGCTACACGTTGTCTGTCCAAAGGTACTCCGGCTTTATAATAAAGCTCGTACATTTGGTTGAATGGCCATTTGAAACGGGCGTATGCTGTCCATATATCTTCGGTAGTCCAGTCATAGATAGGGTAGGCATTGTATAAATCGTATCCTAGTCTGCGGGTCCACATCAGGTTGTGATAGCTGTTCAGACGATTGTTACCGTGAATAGTTCTCCATCGGTCTAGGCTCTCTTGAGTTCGGATGCCAACCAGGCAGCAAGTGCGTACTGCATCATGCTTTTTATGGTACCACGAGGCGAATGAAGTTTGGAAGGTGTAGTCCCACATTTCCTCATTGTAGAATGGGAAATCTTCTTTCTTATAACAGTTTTTAGGCATAGGCCTTACCCAGTGGGCGTGCATGCTTTCGTCCCAAGGGCGCCAATAAGTTTGGAACATAGAAGCACAAGTCACTACTTTGAAAGGGACACAGACATGGTAGATTTCCAATATATCCTGATTTTCTCTGAACGTTTGTTCCACATACTCTGTGGTCATTTGATACTGTGCTTCATAGTCCATGTGGTATACTCCGATTTTCCTGTCCAGATTATGCTCTCTGATATATTGGATACATAAATTGAGCAAGACACCACTATCTTTTCCTCCAGAAAAAGAAACATAGATATTATCAAATTCGTTGAATAAGAATTTGAGCCTCTTTTGAACGAGTTGATAAACATTTTCCCCTTTAGTTCTTTTATTATTCATTTTTGTTCGTGTTGTAAATCATTTTAATATAATTAGTCCAGCGGTGTTCGGTTTGAAAACCACAGTTGGAAAAAATTGCTTCGTGTTTGGTTTGAACAATTGCATACAAATTGTTTTTAGGCTTTACTGCTTCCAACAATCCAGCTAACACTTCCTGATCATCGTTATGGACATAGTAGTTGTTAATAACATAACCGCCACTTTTCTGCTCTACAGGGACAAAACCGGTTACGTCACTATCTTCGACAGCAATGTACCATTGAAAACGTTCGGTCGTTTTAAAGGGATAATTGTTATTTGCCCTCAGGACTTTAGGATTCATAGCCAATGGTCCAATTAAATTAAATAATTGAGGTTCAAGGCCATCTAGTTGTAATATTTCCATAACTTAAATTTTACATACGTTTACTTGAAGCTACAAATGTATAAAAAAGATTGGATATACCATAAAAAAACGCTGCCATACCTTCACAGGCGGGCAGCGCAAGCTACAATACAAAATACAAATACAACTAAACGAGATATTTTTATGCTAATAGAATGCTTTTAAACAATTCCTTGGGCCATCATGGCATGAGCTACTTTCATAAAGCCTGCAATATTTGCTCCTTTTACATAGTTGATATATCCATCAGGTTCAGTACCATATTTCACACATTGTTCATGAATACCATACATAATTTGATGTAACTTATCATCTACTTCTTGTGCACTCCAACTCATATGCATCGCATTTTGACTCATTTCCAAACCTGAGGTAGCTACACCTCCGGCATTTACGGCTTTACCTGGTGCATACATTAGTTTGTTTTCAATAAACGCATCAATTGCTTCCGGAGTACAACCCATATTAGAAATTTCTCCAATGCAAAGAACGGAATTTTTTATTAAATTACAAGCATCTTCGCCGTTTAATTCGTTTTGAGTTGCACACGGAAGTGCAATATCTACTTTAACTTCCCACGGACGACGTCCGGCAACGAATGTTGAGTTTGGATATTTCTCTGCGTATGGAGCTACGATATCATTGCCTGACGCACGTAATTCCAACATATAATCAATTTTATCGCCACTTACACCGTCCGGATCATAAATATAGCCGTCGGGTCCGGAGATCGTGACTACTTTTGCACCTAATTCAGTTGCTTTAGTCACGGCACCCCAAGCTACATTACCGAAACCGGAAACAGCTACCGTTTTACCTTTAATATCAATTCCTTTTGCTTTCAGCATTTGGTTTACGAAGTAAAGACCACCAAAACCGGTTGCTTCAGGCCGAATTAACGAACCGCCAAATTCCAAGCCTTTACCAGTGAAGGTACCTGTAAATTCACGGGTTAACTTTTTATACATACCGAACATATATCCTACTTCACGGCCACCTACACCGATGTCACCGGCAGGAACATCCATATCAGGACCTACGTGGCGCCACAATTCAAGCATGAATGCTTGGCAGAAACGCATGATCTCAGCATCGCTCTTACCACGTGGTGAGAAATCGGAGCCACCTTTACCACCGCCCATAGGCAATGTGGTCAGTGCATTTTTGAATGTTTGCTCAAATCCTAAGAATTTCAGAATGGAGAGGTTTACAGAAGCATGGAAACGGATACCGCCTTTGTACGGACCGATTGCATTATTGAATTGAACGCGGTAACCTAAGTTACCTGTACTTTTCCTTTATCATCTACCCAAGGCACCTTAAATGTAAAGATACGGTCGGGTTCCACCAATCTCTCAATCAAGGACGCTTTCTCAAATTCCGGATGTTGATTGTATATATCCTCAATAGAAAGCAGGACTTCTTTTACAGCCTGCAAGTACTCTGATTCACCAGGGTGTTTTGCCTCCAGGGAGGTCATGATTTGATTAATATCCATAATTATTATGCATTTAAGGTTTTGACAAAATGAAAATCATTTCTGATGCAAAGGTATGTTTTTTGGTGAATTGGCAAAATATTTTGGGCTAAATTTTAGTTTGGTGGTGATAAAAAAGTTAATCGTTGTGGTAAGACCACTCTACCCAAAAGTTCTTTTTTATTGCGAATAAGTTGCATAAAACAATATTATTGACGTATTTTGCTATTACATTATCCATGTAAATCGAATAACCATGCTCAGCAAGTTAAAATTAAATCAGTTGTATTTCAAGGATACCTCGTTTGTAAACCTCATGACCAAACGGATTTTTAATGTTCTTTTGGTAGCAAATCCGTATGATGCTTTTATGTTGGAGGATGACGGGCGTATAGATGAGAAGATATTTAATGAATATATGAACCTCAGTCTTCGCTATCCGCCGCGTTTTACACAAGTTTCTACTGAGGAGGCTGCCTGGAAGCAATTGGAGAATACTACATTTGATTTGGTGATTTGTATGCCCGGATCTGATAACAGTGATACATTTGAAATTGCACGCAGCATAAAAGAACAATACCCTCATATTCCGCTGGTGGTACTGACCCCGTTCTCGCATGGTATTACGGCACGTATGGAGCATGAGGATCTGAGCATTTTTGAATATGTGTTTTGCTGGTTGGGGAATACGGACCTGTTAGTATCTATCATCAAGCTGATAGAAGATAAGATGAATTTGGAACATGATATTAAAGAGGTGGGAGTGCAGATGATTTTATTGGTGGAAGATTCCATCCGGTTCTATTCTTCCGTGTTGCCTAACTTATATAAATTTGTGTTGAAGCAAAGTCAGGAATTTGCCACAGAGGCTTTGAATGCTCACCAGCGTACATTGCGTATGCGGGGACGTCCCAAAATTGTATTGGCACGTACTTACGAGGAGGCGATGGATTTATATAATAAATATCAGAATAATGTATTAGGTGTGATTACGGATGCACGTTACCCACGTGGTGGTGTGGTGGATCCAATGGCAGGTATTAAATTGCTGGCGGAGATACGTTCCAGGGATCCGTTTGTTCCTCTTATTTTACAGTCGGCCGAGGTAGATAACAAGGTGTATGCTTCCCGGTATGGTGCTAGCTTTGTGGATAAGAATTCCAAGAAGATGAATATAGACTTGCGTGAAATTGTGTCTGATGATTTTGGTTTCGGGGATTTCATTTTCCGTAATCCCGATACATTGGAAGAAGTGGCCCGTGTTCATAATTTGAAGGAATTACAGAATGTTATTTTTGCTATTCCTAAAGAATCTCTTCTTTACCATATCAGTCGTAATCACGTATCCCGCTGGCTGTATTCTCGTGCCATGTTTCCACCTGCCGAGTTTTTAAAGCAGATAACTTGGGATTCTTTGCAGGATATTGATGCTCATCGCCGTATAATCTTTGAGGCTATTGTGAAGTATCGTAAGATGAAGAATCAAGGTGTGGTGGCTGTGTTCCAACGTGATCGTTTTGACCGTTATTCTAATTTTGCCCGTATCGGTGAGGGGTCATTGGGGGGGAAAGGACGTGGTTTGGCTTTTATAGACAATATGGTAAAGCGTCACGTGGAATTTGATGAGTTTGAAAATGCGACGGTAGTCATTCCTAAAACGGTGGTGCTTTGTACAGATATCTTTGATGAATTCATGGATACCAACAGCCTATATCAAGTAGCATTGAGTGATGCGGATGATGACACGATATTGAAGGCTTTTCTTCGTGCCAAGTTGCCCGACCGTCTGGTGGAAGATTTCTTTGCTTTCTTTGATGTGGTGAAATCGCCTATAGCCATCCGTTCCTCTAGCTTGCTTGAAGATTCTCATTATCAGCCTTTTGCTGGAATATATTCTACTTATATGATTCCTTATTTAGATGATAAATATGAGATGCTCCGTATGTTGAGCGATGCCATAAAAGGGGTGTATGCTTCTGTTTTCTTCAGAGACAGCAAGGCGTATATGCAGGCAACCAGCAATGTGATAGACCAGGAGAAGATGGCTGTTATTTTGCAACAGGTGGTCGGTACACAGTATGGTGACCGTTTTTTATCCTTCTATTTCGGGGGTGGCACGTTCGCTCAACTACTACCCCATAGGAGATGAAAAGCCGAAGAGGGAACTGTGAGTCTTGCTTTGGGGCTGGGTAAATATATTGTAGACGGAGGGCTGACTCTGAGGGTGTGTCCTTATCATCCTAACCAAGTGTTGCAGACCAGTGAGATGGAAATTGCTCTTCGTGAGACGCAGACTCAGTTTTATGCGCTTGATTTGAAGAATACGGGGCATAACTTTTCTTTGGATGACGGTTTTAATTTGTTGAAGCTTCCGGTGAAAGAAGCTGATAATGATGGAGCCTTAACTTTCATTGCTTCCACGTATGATCCGTATGATATGATTATCCGTGACGGAATTTATCCGGGAGGTCGGAAGGTGATAACATTTGCCAATGTGTTGCAACATGATGTATTTCCTTTGCCTCGTATTTTGCAATTGGTACAGGAATACGGGCAAAGTGAGATGAGGCGTCCTGTTGAGATAGAGTTTGCTGTGACATTGAACCAGCAAAAGAAGAATGGTACTTTCTATTTATTGCAGATTCGTCCGATGGTCGATGTGAAAGCCAATCTTGAGGAGGATTTGAACCTTATTAAGGATAAGGATGTTCTTTTAAAGAGTAATAATTCACTGGGACATGGCATTATGGAGGACATTCAGGATGTGATTTATGTGAAAACAGATGGTTATACTGCTTCCAATAATCCGACCATTGCTTATGAAATAGAAAAGATGAACCGTAAATTCTTGGATGAAGGGAAACATTATATATTGGTAGGTCCGGGACGCTGGGGAAGCAGCGATTCGTGGCTGGGCATTCCTGTGAAATGGCCCCATATTTCGGCCGCACGTGTCATTGTGGAGGCGGGGCTGACTAATTATCGTGTGGATCCTAGTCAGGGAACTCACTTCTTTCAGAATCTGACTTCCTTCGGAGTCGGTTATTTCACAATCAATGCCTATATGAAGGATGGTATCTATAACCAAGAGGTACTGGATACCCGGCCGGCTATTGAAGAAACCAGGTTCATTCGTCATGTACGGTTGATAAACCATTGATAGTGAAGATGGATGGAAAGAAGAAGCTGGGGGTAGTGATGTTGCCGGAATAATGTTCTAAATTACGTAAAATGTGTCCTAATTTTCGATAAAAATAGTTATACGCTTAACTTTTTTGTATATTTGTAATAGTCAGAAGTATTTTATTTGACTATCAGTGTATTATATGAAACTCGCATGGGAATGGGCAACGGATAAGAAAAATGCAAACTGTTTAGAATCACTATATTCCTCATGCTGTCAAATAACTCTTTATCTTTCTGCAAAGATAGTGTTTTTCCTCTGAATATCGGAATTTTCCGGGTATAATCTTTAAGGTGATTTCAAAAATAATCCAAATCAAGAATGACATCTGTACCGTAGCCGAGTTCACGTAACTCACAGGCAAAGGTAACTCGTGTTCTTATCGTACAAGCAAGGTCAGGCCCTCCGGGTGGCGTGGAAAAATCATCCTCGCCCCGGGGGGCTTCGGTATTTTCCCGCCAACCTTGCATGTACGGAACACGACCTTTTAAAGCCTGTAGTTACGGGAACTCCGGCCCCGAAAAGCCGGACTAACAAAAAAACAATGTCATGTTACAGGCAACAAAGAACAAGTACGGTATTGAAACGCTCAAGACACTGAATGTTTTGTACGACCGTGAACATTGGCTGACGCAGGAGGATGTGGATATGGCCAACCGTTATGTCGAACTTATAGAGCGGACGCGCTCGGAAACCACACCGCAAATCGGTGACAGGCTGATTTATCTCAGCCGTCATGGGGATTATTACGGCAATGCACTCATAGACAGTATGGATGAAAAGAAAGGCCTGCTTTCCATCTGCGAACAGCCGTATGTTCCGTTCGTATGGCAATCTGCGGATAATATCCGTCTGAGCGTCAGCGGTGGAGCTTTCCACCATGTAAAAACGGATGATCTGAAATTCAACGGTTGGACGGAAGGAGCATTCAAAGACTGGGGACATTGCGGATCGTGCGCTCACGGAGCAGTTACATTCACGGCAAAAGTCCCACAATGGATTTACCGCGAGCCGGAACCGCTCTATGGTGATTTCACGACAGAGACCTACCGCCGTTTTTATCTTCACAAAGACCTGGAAGCGAGAAACCTCTACCAAAGTCTTGATATCGCTTTTCACAATGAAGAGGACTTCCGGCAATTCCTGCAAGACTATGAAGGAACGGTATTCAAGGGGAATTGGAAAAACCAGATCGTGGTATGGTGCTTCCGCAGGGAATATGTCTTCCTGCCTCTGTCGGAATGGGAAAAGATTGATGTCCCGGCAGTGGAGCGAAGGCTTAATTTCCATCCCGAGCAGGTGAAGATTGTCAAGGACATGGAGAAGCACATCACCTATTTCCACCGTATCCAATCACAGGATTTCTAACACTTAAAATCAAACAGATATGCAAACGACAACATCATTCAAGCCCAACAACGCTCCCGACCTGCTTTCAGGTATATTGAGTGTGGAAGTGAAAAACGAGGACAAGATTACCGAGCAAGACCGCCTGTTTTGCCAGAACCAGCAGGACATGCTCTACAAGACGCTTGACCGGATAGACCGCTGGTATGCTATCTTCAAGGAAGAAGCAGAACAATACCGAGCGGAACGGAACTTCTCATACGATGACAACGGAAAAATTTCCATGCGCGACTTCTACTCGCTCAGAAACGGGAAGGACGACTATTCACACAATGAGTTCAAGCCGTTCGATGTGCTGAACGATTTGGTAGACAAGAACCACAACGCCAACTCTAACTTCGCCAACCGTATCATCGCCTACTTCAACAGGACGTACAACGTGTCGGTGCCGGAACAAAGGATAAACGAAAAGACACTCCGCATGGGCTTCCGTCCGGTCTATGGGACATACGTGGATGCGGTTATCGAGCATTTAGGTGGTAAGAGTTTCCGGGAAACGGCAGTGGAAGAACTGCTTGCCAGAGTCGCAAAGGTAGTCAAGCCTTCCTGCTGGAGCAAGGTCAAAACGGAGCTGAAGAAGGATAAGATTGTCTTTCCCGAAATCATTCGCTTCGATGATTATTACATACAATACCACCAACGGTGCAAAATCAGTTACAATTACAGTGGAGAGCTGGAAACCCTATGCGCGGGTATCGCTTACGGCGCGGATGATGTACTGTGCGGCAACTCGAAAATGATTATCCGTTTCGATGACAACGACGTGTCTGTCAATGACTGGTACGACCTCACGACCACCAACGCCGAGCAAATCCGATTCTACAAGAACGGACGTATCGACGTCAAATTCAAGGACAGCGCGACGGCCGAAAGCTGCTTCAAACGCCTCCGGCTTGATGAAATCACATTACCTGAGAACTGATCATGAGACAAAATCCACTGCACCCCGTAAGACAACCTTGCGGGGTGTATTCATTTCCAACCGTAAACGATTAAAGATATGTATGCCATCATCCCCAACAGATACCGCAGGACAGGCGGGCCGAGGTCAACGAAAAGATTCTTTTCGCCATAGACTCCGGCAAGGATCTGATTCCGGCGGAGAGCATCTACAACTGCTATACCGGCATTGGCGGGCTGCACAACCTGAAACAGTCCGACTTTGCAACTACAACGAGTACGCGGAGGCCAAGAAAGAGTATGAGATGGGACAGTTCTTCACCCCGCATGAAGTATGCAGAGACATGGTGGATATGCTGTCCCCGGCCTCTTCCGAGATGATACTCGACATGTGCTGCGGCATGGGCAATTTCTTCAACCACCTGCCGAACCATCATAATACCTACGGTTTTGACATAGACGGCAAGGCGGTGGCCGTTGCCCGGTATCTCTACCCGGATGCCCATATCGAAAAGTGCGATATCCGGCAGTATTACCCAGAACAACGCTTTGACGCCATTATCGGCAATCCGCCTTTCAATCTGAAGTTCGACTACAGGCTGTCACAGGAATACTATCTGGACAAAGCCTACGATGTGCTCAACCCGGCAGGCATCCTGATGGTCATTGTTCCCAGCTCATTCATGCAGAGCGAGTTCTGGGAGAAGACACGCATAACGGGCATCAACAGACGCTTCTCATTCATCGGTCAGATAAAGTTGAACCCCAATGCTTTCGCATCCACCGGAGTCCATAACTTCAACACGAAGTAATGGTGTTCCTGCGCAAGTCGCTGCATATCGAGATGCAGGCCTACAACGCGGAGGAGTTCATTTCCATGTCAGAATTGAAAGAGCGCATCCGTGAGGCAAGACTGATGAAACACAAAATACGCTTCGACCTGATGCGCGAGACCAACCGGATTGACAAGGAGGAACTGGAGGTATTCGAGTACAAACTCGCCAAGTACATGTACGAGCTGAAAGCCCACGCCAAACTGAACAAGCATATCGACAAGGCGGAAGCACTGGTCACGAAATTCCGTAACCAAAAGCCACCGGAAAATGCCTCCCGGGAACAGGTAAACCAATGGGAGAAGAACAAGCTGACCACGACCAAAGTCCTCGGTATCATCCGCAGGTATATTACTATGCAGCATGTCGTACCACGCAAGGAGGTAGCTTTGGTGAAGACCTCCTACGGGTTCAAACTGAAACAATACGCGCCCCGCCTGCTGGATAAGGTACCGCAAAAGGCGGCAAGTATCAATGACCTTGTGCTGGGACGGACCGAACTTCCCGTACCGGAACTGCCGACTGAAAAGAACATGCGCCAGATACGCGCGGCGGAAAAACTGATACGTAAGAAACGCAGGCAATACGAAGTCCAGAACCGGCACTTCGCCGATATGCAGCCCGATTCTCAACTGACCGAATACCTCGACCGTATGACCTTCATCAATAAGGACGGCGACACTTGCGAGTTCACCAAGCTCCAGAAGCATGATTTGAACCTTGTCTTGCAGAAACACTACGCGCTACTGAACTGGCAGCAAGGTTCCGGCAAGACGGCAGCCGTGTATCATCGGGCAAAATACCTGCTTAAATTCCATAAGGTACGCAATGCCGTCATTCTGGCTCCGGCCATTGCCACCAATATGACTTGGATACCGTTTCTGACAATCAATCGGGAGAAATTCCGTATAGTCAGAAGTAATGCCGATTTGGAAACAGTACCTGAAGGTGTATTCCTCATCCTCTCCACCTCCATCCTCTCCAAACTGAAGCGTGGACTGCCAAAATTTGTCAGACGCACATCCGGGAAACTCTGCCTTGTTTTTGATGAATCTGACGAAATAACCAATCCGTCATCACAACGGACAAGGCATATCCTGAGCATTTTCCGCCGTCTCAAATACAAGATACTCGACACGGGAACCACCACGCGGAACAACATCGCGGAACTGTACAGCCAATTTGAACTGCTGTACAACAATTCCGTCAACATGGTCTGCTGGTGCGACCGGATATACCACGAGAACAGAGACAAGGAGATAGAGGAAGAAAGCAACCGGCATTACGGAGAGCCGTTCCCGGCTTTCAGAGGCCATGTGCTTTTCCGTTCCTGTCATTGCCCCGGAAAATCCACCGTATTCGGCATAGAGAAGCAGAACCAGGACGTGTACAACAAGGAGGAACTGGCGGAGCTTATCGGAAAGACTATCATTACCCGCAAGTTCAGGGACTTCGCAGGCGAGAAGTACAAGATACGTACCCATACGGTCAGCCCGGCTGAAGGCGAGCACGAGGTTTACCGCGTCATTATCGAGGAATTCTGCCGCATTTGCGAGCTGTATTACAACAGTACGGGAGACGCGAAGAAGGATGCCGGGCTTAGGCTCATGCGACAGATCAAGCTGCTCATCAAGGCGTGCTCCGTCCCGCACCTGATAGATGGCTATTTCGGCGACGGGATTCCGAACAAGACAAGATATATCGAGAAACTGATACGGAAGATTCCCGGCAAGGTGGCTGTCGGCTGTACCTCCATAGCGGCGTTCGACCTTTACGAGAATCATCTCCGCGAATGCTTTCCGGACCGTCCGGTGTTTGTGGTCAAAGGTGACGTGGCTTCAAGAAACGGCAGAGCATCGTGACTGAGTTCGATTCCACCGTCAACGGCATACTGGTCTGCACACAGCAGAGTCTGAGCAGTTCGGTGAACATCCCGACCTGCAACGATGTGATTCTGGAATCGCTCCAATGGAATATCCCGAAGATGGAGCAGTTCTACTTCCGCTTCATACGTCTTGATTCCAAAGAACTGAAGGACGTACATTATGTCACCTACAAGGATTCCGTGGAGCAGAACCTGATGGCACTGGTACTTACCAAGGAGCGGCTGAACGAGTTCATCAAAAGTGGTGAGGTGAAAGAACAGTCAGACATCTTCGAGGAGTTTGACGTCACTATGTCCGTCATCGAGAGCCTGCTGGTCAGGGAACGTGACAGGGAGGGCAAGATACATATCAGCTGGGGAAGCCAGCGCATAACCGGCTAAAAATGAAAAAACATGAATAACCGCAGATTCCATTCCACAGGCAAAGGTAACTCCGCGCCTTTACCGGCTGGGGCAAGGTCACGCCGCAAGCGGTTTTCGTGAAATCATCCTCGCCGGAGGCTCCGGTATTTCCCCGAAAAACCCTGCACAGCGGGGCACGGGACCTTTTGGAGCCTGTGGAATAAAATCCCCGGTTCCGCATCAACAACTGTAATGAAAAAGATTATGGATTTGAATCAGGCAGAAGTGGCAGTGACCACGCAGCATCTCATCGACATCCGGCAGGAAAGGGACAGCCTGCTGCGTATGTCCGATTTCGGCGACATGGGAGAATTCCTATGCACCTGCTCCGAATTGTTTCCCGAAGAGGAAACACCGGAGTACAGGTATACGAAATGGGAGGAAATCCCGGACCGCTTATCAACAGGGAATGGCTTTGTCCCAACTTCTTCGATATAAGGGAGGCAATGGAGCAGCTGGAGGAACCCGACAAGGATTTTTTCTTCGACTGGTGCGACCGTTACGGACACGACATCAGTACGGAAGACCCGCACCTGCTGGTAGCGCATTACCTGGAACTGTTCGGGAACGTGACCTATATCGACGATGACTCCTGCCCGGACAGCGGGGATGACAGCCTGCTGTATTATCCGGGCATATCAGGCAACTATTTCGATAACTGTTTCCCTCGTTTTGAAGTATTCGATGACAATTACGATTAAAAGACAAACGCTTATGAACATCAATTTTCTCGGACCGGTCTTACCGACAGACAGTTTCACGCAGATGGCTTTCGTGGAAATCCTGAACATCATCCTGACCTCCGACAACATCGTGGACGTGAACCGGATGCTTATCGGAAGAAACGTCAATCCCGTCTTCGGCTCTTTGTCGGGACATTTCCGATGGTCTTACGCAAACGACCATTTCACGCTGTGGCAGCGTCTGGAATACAATTCGCCAATCTGCTTCGGACAGCGCATATTCAGCATCCATTTCGGTATGCTGGCAAGCCGCGACAGAAAAAGGAATAATATGACATTCAACTGAAAGAAGAATATGGATGCAATAACGATAGAAAACAAGGAAATCGCAATGATGGCTTTCGACAGGCTTCGCAAGGAAAACAAGAAGGATTCCGCGCTCCGGCTTGCCCGTTGTCTGTTGCAAGGCACAAGCATATCACTCGGCATTGGTGATATTGACTGGGATATTGACACGGCAATACGACAATGCGGCGGAGAGCCAAGTACCGGTTACAGGTACACCGCATATTTTCACTTCAACCGTAAGACGGAGATGGTAAAGGAAAGGTATGACGAGATAGTGAAAGAACTGTATGGGTAATAGTAATACGGAGGCGGCCGCAAGGTCGCTTCTGTCATTTATAACGGTATGTACGGGAAACAGAATCCTGCCGTACACAGGTAAAGAAAAATGGAAGAACAGAGAACGCTTACGTTGGATTTCGTGAAATCCCTCATGGAACCATCCTACACGCTGGTATGGACGGATTATAACGACAACCTTGACAACCACATGGACATCATCCGGAAATGTCTGGACAGGCGGAATTGCGATTGCCTGTGGGAAAAGGCGGGCGAATGGTATGGCGATGCGGAATATGAAGCAGTTCATGGGATTATGGAAAAGCTGAAAGAAGAATGCTTTGTATTCAACGACTTTGACGAACACGAGGTCGATGCCTTTTTCGATGAACATGAGGATGCAATCCGGGACGAGATTTACAGCAGGAACGATTCGGACGTAGTGAAAGACCTGATAAGGTACACGGATGACATTCCCATCCGGGTGGAGATGCTTTCCGACTACGACTGCATCAACTCCAACTGGTTTGAATCGCAGGGCGGTTACAGTTACGAGGAATCCTATTTCGGGGACATGGTAGACAGCCTGAACCTCAATCCGGCGCAAGTGAAGAAACTGCTGACGAGCCACGGCTACAAAGTTTACGGGCGTTTCCCGAACCGGAAAAGCAGGAACGGGAAAGAACAGGTCTCATACGAGCAATTCTACGAGGAACTTATCAATTCCTGTTGCGGTGCGAACCTGCTGACCTATATCGGAAAGGTAAGTCTGAAAGAGTTGTATGATGCAGACTTCTCGCTGAAAGAGGTCATTATCCCCAAAGGGAACTGTTGCGGGCTGTTCAGTTCCACGTATGGCGGCGGAAGCCTGCTTGAAATGGAACTGAAACAAGATGTGAAGCTCAAGCTGGAAGTTAAAGGCTGTAACGGCTTCCGTTTCCGTCTGGACGATGAACGATCCAAGTACGACTATTCCATACAGCATGTGTATGGCGTGGACGATTCATTTTTCAACAATGCTGTCAGCATAGTCTCTTAATGGTAAATCAGTTACAAACAATTAAATAACGAAAATTATGGCAAAGTATGATGTAAGAGTAAGGTATGCCTTCGAGGGCACTTACACGGTAGTGGCTGAAGACCACGATGAAGCAAGACAAATGGTGTCTGAGGACTGTGGGCTGGTTCTGGGCGGCAATATCCACACGACTCTCGATGATGAAGATGTAGACTGGAATTTCGGGGTTCACCCCGACACACAGATTCTTTCCGTGGCTCAACGAAACGGGAAAGGGACTTCGGCATCCATTGATTTTAGCGGGAGAATCGAGGAATTACGAGCGGATATCATTGAAGCGATACGACAATTGCTTCAAGCACACTGCATGACCGAGATACGGTTCCCTGAAGATGATGGATACGACCCGGTCTGGGTGATATGTTCAGTAAGAACGGTGATCCGTATGAATGTATGGTAACAGGACTTCGGGTAACGGAAAACAGTCTGACCGTTTTTGCCGAGGAGAAAGAGAGCGGTGACGAAGTGGAATGTCATAGTCCGTTTGAACTCGGAACGAGGAACATCGACTGGCTCCACGAAATGTATGATGTCGTATGGAGGCAATTGGAAGGCGAAGAAAATGTTGAACCTGAAACTGAAAAATCATGAAATACCATGCGGAAAATGCGGTCTCCAGCTTCTTCTACTATATGTGGAACGCATGGAGCAAAGAAGAATGTAAAATCGTGTTTGGAGGAATGTGCAGGCATTTTTGGGGAAAATGGAACGCACAAGCAGAAAAGTCCATCTATGGTGCGGCGGAACGGTTCTACTCCGAATTGTCAGAAAATAACCAAAAACTATTGGTGGAGCGTGCCGTATCGCTTTATGACGGCAAGGCTTTTAGAAAAGAGCCTGATGATTCTAAAGTTCTGGTATGCGAAGAATGTGGTTCAAGGCAAGTGGAGATACAGGCCTGGATAGATGCGAATACGGAAATGTTCGTCTGCGATACGGCACATGACCGTGACGGCAAGTGGTGTGAAGAATGTAAGGAGAATGTCAACTTCTGTTCTCTGGAAGAATTCAAGCAGAAAATGCAGGTTTGGTGGACCGGCACAGACTTCGGTACGCTGGAAAATATCACAGGACTGAAAGAAACTGACCATTTTCCTGGAAACGGGCCACAGGCATTTGCCGATGCTGTCAAAAATGGTGGGACAGTTTGGATTATGACGGGAAACGAGACCTCTATAACAAATATAATCCAACAATGAATGACATGGAAGAAAACATCATCACCTTGATCTGCAACTCATGCGGTTGCGACAAGACAGAAGCACAGGAGTATCTGGATTCCGAACTTCAACATTTGCGTGAGTTACAGGAACTGGACGATTTGAGGGAAGGCGACATTGAACTCGCTTGCAGCAATCTCGGCCTTGACCTCGACTATCAGGAATATTTTATCAATCGCCTTGCAGGGGCATAAAACTTACGGTTATGACTTATTTTCAGAACATACACAGTCTGGCGGACTTAAAGAAAGAGTATCGCCGCCTGGCATTGCAGCACCACCCGGACAAGGGTGGTGACACTGCCGTCATGCAGCAGGTGAACGTCGAGTTTGAAAAACTTTATGACGTGTGGAAGGACTCCACTAATATGTCCGCTGACACCACCGGCTACGAATATGACTATTCCGGGGCCACGGCAAAGGAATATACCGAGTATGTATATAACGAATACCGGTGGAAAGGCCGCAATTACAAGGGGCAGCACGCTCCCGAGATAGTGGAACTGGTGCGGACCTGGCTCAAGGAAACCTATCCCAGATACAAGTTCTCCGTCAGACGGGAGAATTACAATTCCATTTACATCAAGCTGATGAGCGCGGACTTCGAGGCGTTCACCAAGGAATCCGGCAAGGTGCAGGACACCATCAACCACTACAACATAGAGCGGAATTCCGACCTTACAGACCGCACGAAGGAGGTGATGCTGAATGTATGCGACTTTGTCATGTCATACAACTTTGACGACAGCGATGCCATGACGGACTATTTCCACACCAATTTCTACCTGACATTGGGCATAGGCAGCTACCGGAAGCCTTACAAGGTGGAATTGCCTAAACTCGCTTGCAAGGGAAAGGAGACGCAGGAAGTGTTTAAACACCCCGAAGGTACGGCGCATAAGGCTCTGCGGCAGGCTTTGGGCAAAGCCCGTTTTGACTTCATAACAAGTCAAAGGCATTCCGGCAAGCTGATTCTCGGTGAGGATGCCTACGTTCCCAAGGCGAGCACTATTTCTGGCCGAAAGAGTATTCAAGTGCCAAAACTGCGCAAAAGCGGATTGACAAACTGGAACAGGCCGGAGTGCGATGCAAGCTTACCGGGTATAACGGTGGATACATCCAATTTCTCGGTTACACTCCGGAAACGGAAGAACGGATGGAACAGGAACGCCTGGAATACATCACGGCCCACCGTCAATGGCAGGCAAGGCAATCGGCAAAAACTGGAGAAAAAAGAATTATAAATGAGGTCATCTGATAAATAAAATTCTGATTCGGCATTAGGAATACTCCTGTTGCCGAATCAGAACTTCATATTATCTCAATTGTTTGTTTGATTGAGATGGAGCAACTTGCCAATTAAAAAGTTCAGCAATTTGTTGGCGTTTTTATAATCAACATGATTGTTATATAAATATGATTTTACTCTTGCTTTTAATATTCGGAGTACAACAGGATTACTTTTCATTTCTTTGTAAATTTTCTGTAGTTCACCATATGACATTCTACCATAACATGTATTTATTGAGAACGACAAAACTTTGGCCGCAGGTGTGCCTATTTTTATTGCAACCTCACTGAAAATTTCCTTCAATTCAGATAAACCAACAGAGTGTATGACCTTAGAAAATATTCCAAGACAGAAACGTAAAGAATAAAGTTGTATAAATATATTTAGTCGTTCTTTCATTCTTGCCTTTGTTTCATATTCATTAGAATCATTTTTTAAGTTCTCAATGATTTCATCTTGAGTGTTTGTGACCAATTTGCCAAAGAAACCGATGGTTCTAAATGCCGTGAAATATAATTCAGTAACCATATCAATTAACTGAGTACGAGGCAATGAACCTTTGCGATTCTTAATAATTTGTCCGACAATTTCAAGAGCTCTTATAGCTTGACGCATCATTATAATTTCTTGCGGTAAAGTACTTAAATCTTCTTCATCTTTGGCGGGAAGATTTTTCTCTATTTTATCTTGTTGTTCCCAGTTCTTTTCACGTTCTTTGATAGGATCAATTTCAGCGGGTATGATGTTATCTTTTAATTGTTCAACTATAGACTCTAAAAGTTTATAATACTCCTTACCTTTATCAAGTGTGATTGGTGTTATTTCTTCAAACGGCAACATTGTCGCTAATGTTGCTTCTTCTATTAATATGGAATCTTTTGAATGATGGGTTATGAAAACTAAAATGTTAGCACATTTGTCATTCTCCAAATTATTACATAATTTTTTTATTTCATTACGACCAAAATCGGTAGCTACTACAGCCGCTATTTTTTGTGCAACGAGATAATAATAGATATATTCATATCCAAAACGATATTCTTCATCATCAAGCACTATAATATTAGAATCGAGTAGTATTTGCTTCATGTCTTGAAAATTTTTGGAGACAAATTGATTTGCATATTCTTCGTGAAATTTTTTCAATTCAACATTGCTTAATGATTGAATTTCATCTCCTTTTTTGTATAAATAGAACGCAAGCTCTCCTAAATAATTAAAACAAGAATCAATATCTTCATTTCTAACCTTTGCCTTTACTGACAATGCGTAATGAATCAATGTATGATAGCAATATCCATATGATGTTTGTTCTATACGTGCAGGCTGCATCATATTCATTGACTGTAATATGGATATGATGAATATGGGATATGCAGGCATTAACTTATCTCCTAGAATCGTTTGTACCTCATCAAAAAGTTTTTTTTGTTTCTTCTAAAAACAATTGTTTGTCAATAAATACATTTTGATGAGTTAAGCGGTAAAATGATTCTATAAGTTTTCCTCGTTTTTTATACCTAATGGTAATATTCGAGCATATAATAAATCCTGTTGATTCATCCGATTAGTGCAAGGGAGTCATAACGAGGGGATGTTGTTATTACTATTTTACCAAATCGGGATTTAAGTTTGTCAATAACACTCTTTATTTCAAGATTACTAAACTTGTCAGAAGACAAATTATCAATAAAAAGAATTTTTGATGAATTGTCGTATTGTGCATAAATTTCATATGTTTTGTTATCATACTGTTCTTCATATGCACGTTGAAGTCCAGTGTCGATCTTTTTATATTTTATATTTTCCCAACTAACTAATAAAGGATAGTTATTTCTCTTAATAGATTCAATATAAAGCATCTTTATAAGAGTCGTTTTCCCTGCTTGATTAGCTCCTTCCAATATCACAGTAGATGAAAAATCATCATCTAAAATTCGTTCACTATCTTCATATGATGAATTCAATTCTTTATTTAGGTCGCTCGTTTTTTCCAAATCAGGATAAACAAATAAATCTGAAATTTTAATTTCATTTTGTTTTTCACCTAAAGGAATCTCTATAGCTTCGATACTCTTTATGAATCTGGACGAACATGAAACTCTTGCAAACGAGAATAAAGTTTTTTAAGTTCAAAATCAAATTCTTTTCGTTTTTCATACAAATCATCATTGTTATTCCATGAATATGATTGAAAAACACCATTACGAGAATCTATATCAATAATAAAAGATTGAAAACCAGAAGTTTGTTTATTTACTTCACCTAAAGCCTCTCCACAGAAATATTTTACGGTTTCAGTTCCAATAAGACCATTTAATTCTGATCGTTGTTGATGTTCATGTCCAACTAACACAAAATCTGAATGCTCATTGACGAAGTCAATAAATTCAGTTCTATTGTTTTCTATTGTATTGGGTGTCATCCATGCTGGATGATGGTGAAATATAGAGATGCAAATATCTGTGTTCTTATTTAATTTACCTTCTACGATTCGAACAGGAAAGAATAAAGTTCCAGGTTGTTCTTTAATCTGTGACATCCACGCTGTATTCAAACTCAAAAATTGAATATGATGTTCACCAACAGTATCATTTATACACGAAAATAAATTAGCATCAATGTCTTGATCATTAAGTTTTTAACAAATTCAAAATATGGCTTTTGTACAGACAAAGCGGTATTGATAATACTGCCATCATCCCCTAATACTGTATATGATGGGTTTGTTAAAAGAATCCGTCTTGATTGATTATCTAAAGCAAAATCGCAATCATGATTTCCTGGAGAAATTATAATCTGAGGGAAAACCTTATCTAAATAAAATCTTTTGAATAAACTACGTATTGAATTTAAAAAGCATTTAGCTATTTCATATTCTTCCGTTTTCCCCATATTTGCTATATCACCGCTGAAAGTGATGTATATTTTATCACAATCTTCATAGATGTATTTTACGGCGGCCACAATTTTAGAGGTCTTATTGTAAACAAAATCTTTATCTGAAGAAAAGTGAGCGTCGGTTAGATGCAATATACCTATTTTCATAATTTTAAATTGTTTCTTATTTAAATGCAAAGATACTATTTTTAAAGGTATTAAGATGCATTTTACGTAGAGAATCACTTGGTTAGTGTGATGATGAATAACCAAGTGATCCTCTAAATAAGAATTATGGAATGAATAATATGGAAAATTCCACTTTTCTTCTCCGTTCAATGCTCGGTACCACTTTCCCCTTGTAGCACCGGAATGAGACATACTCGTTGTAAATGTCCCTGTCCCCGGCTTCCAACTTTTGAATAAGCCTGCTCTTGGGTATCTTGCCATAGCCGACCACACGGTAATATCCCACATTATAAGACAAGTGGCGACTAAAGGCATCCTTCCCGAAACGACGTGCACATCCCT
>ENA-OQJH01000466-OQJH01000466.1-human-gut-metagenome-genome-assembly--contig:-NODE-466-length-22062-cov-5.676362_pt1 | contig 22062 bp, 30 predicted proteins | sample MGYA00242597_ERZ504763 | MGnify/ENA primary metagenome ERZ504763 (study PRJEB26092, sample SAMD00036359) | human gut metagenome | host: Homo sapiens | study: EMG produced TPA metagenomics assembly of...
TCCCGCGGCGAGAGCGCCGCCCTGCGCGCCGAATCCTTTGCGCCCGAGGACGCACCTGCTCAGTGTCAACGGCAAGGGCGGCGCGGTGGTGCTGGACGCGCAGGACGTAGGCGCGCTGCTGCCCCGGTGGCCCCGCAGGCTGGTGCCCTCCTGCGGGTGCTGTCCATCCGCAGCGATGGCAGTCTGGTGGTGGACACCGTTACTCCCGCCGCCCTCAAAACCCTGCTGGAGGCCACCTGATGTTCACAGTGCTGGATGTCTCCCGCTGGCAGGGCCGCATAGACTGGGATACCGTAAAAGTCAGCGGCAGGGTCCACGGCGTGATGCTGCGCGCACTGGGCAGCAGGAGCGGCACGCCCTACATCGACCCCATGTTTGAAACAAACTACTCTGCCTGCACCCGGCTGGGCATCCCGGTGGGGGTCTACTATTACAGCTGTGCCGTTACCGCCCCACAGCGGGATGCTGAACTGGCCCTCCTGCACGATGCCCTCAGGGGAAAGCGGCTTCAGCTGCCCGCTGCCATCGACGTGGAGGATGCCCGTCTGCGTGCCTGACACCGGACGCGCTCTCCGCCCTTGTTGCCGGGGCGGCACGGCAGCTGGAGCACTGGGGCCTGTACGCCATGGTATACACCTACACCCATTTTGCAGATACCGCCCTGCACATGGACACGCTGGCCCCCTTCGACCTCTGGCTGGCGGACTACCGGGGCAAACGCCCGGCCCGCAGGCACGGAATGTGGCAGTACACCAGCAGGGGCAGGGTGCCCGGCATCTCCGGCCCCGTGGACCTGAGCCGCACCGAAAAGGATTATCCCGCCCTGCTCCACCGGGCGGGGCTCGACCGTACCATCTTATAAAAGAAAGGAGTTCCCCATGAAGAAATGCAAGATCTCTCCCGCCACGCTGGCCCGCACGGCGGCGCTGGCACTGGCGCTGACCAATCAGGTGCTCAGCGCCACCGGCACCGTGTCCTGCCCATTGAATCGGCAGAGCTGGAGCAGCTGGTCTCCACCGGCCTGACCATTGCCACCGCGCTGGTCAGCTGGTGGAAGAACAATTCCTTCACCCCGGAGGCCATCGAAGCCGATGACTTCCTCTGCCAGCTGAAGGAGCACAGATAACCAAAAAGGGACGATGCTTTTACGGCATCGTCCTTTTGGTTATCTGCTTTGTTCTGAAGCACCGGCTCAGGAAATGGCATCCACGTCCCACTTCATGCGGACGGCATCCGCGCCATCCAGTTTGATATTCAGTGCACCGGCATTGTCCAGCACCTGCTCCGGGGTGCGGGCACCGCACAGCACATGCAGGCCGGGGATCATCCGGGCCGTCAGGGCAATGACCAGCTGGGCCATGGTGCAGTCGTATTTCCCGGTCAGGTCGTCCCACTTGGCCAGCAGGTCCAGCGCCTGCTTCCGGCGGGCGGGCTGGAAGCAGAGATTGCTGTTCCGGGTGCTGCCCTCGGGGAAGGTGGTCTCCATGGTGACCTTGCCGGTGAGCAGCCCCTGCTCCAGCGGGGAGTAGGCCTGCACCGAAACACCCAGCTCCCTGCAGGTGGGCAGGAGCTGCTTTTCGATGCGGCGGGTCAGCAGACTGTACTTTTCCTGAATGACATCCAGCTGGCCGTACCGGCAGTAGCCCCGGATGAGATCCGCCGTCACGTTGGACGCACCAATGGCGCGGATCTTGCCCTGCTCCTTCAGCTTCATCATGGCCTCCACGGTCTCCTCCAGCGGATAGAGGCCGAGGTCCGGGCTCTGCCAGTGGGTGTACAGCACATCCAGGTGTCGGTGCCCAGGCGGCGCAGGCTGTCCTCCACGTCCTCGATGATGCTCTGCGCCGAGAGGTCCCGGTAGACGGCAGTGCCGTCCACGACCTTGTGGAGCACCGGCGTTTCGTGCCGCCACTCCAGGCCGCATTTGGTGGAGAGCACCACCTTGTCCCGGTCGATGTGCTTCAGGGCCTCGCCCACCACGGTCTCGCTGTGGTACAGGCCGTAGATGGGCGCGGTGTCGATCCACCGGATGCCCTGCTCCACAGCAGTCTGGATGGCTTTGACCGAAAGGGCATCATCGTTGTCGCCCCACCAGCTGCCGCCGCCGATGGCCCAGGTGCCCATGCCCAGAAAAGGTACTTCGATGCCGCTGCGGCCAATGTTCAGGTTTTCCATATACGTTTCCCTCCATGCCAGCAGTGTTCCCCGCAATGGGAACCATTCATACAGAGGCTGGCATCTTTTGTTGTATTTTTGCTTTTTATAAAAAGAAAACTGCGGTGCGAGTCAGCTCCGCACAGCAGCTCTCTTTTTTCCAATCAGATATTGCCGAACTCGCTCAATTCCAGCGTGTCGTTGTGGGTCTCGGCCCAGCGGACGGCCCAATCAGAGGTGAACAGCAGCAGACGGTTGCCCTTCATATCCTCCACAGCCTTGGTATCGCTGGTCAGGTCCAGATCCCGCAGGGTATAGGTATCCGGATCGTTTTTGACCCAGCGCAGCTGCTCGAACGGCAGCTGCTGCATCCGGATCTCCACGTTGTACTCGGTATTCAGGCGGTACTCCAGCACTTCCAGCTGCAGCACACCGACCACGCCGACCACGATCTCCTCCATGCCGCCGCCGACTTCGCGGAAGATCTGGATGGCACCCTCCTGGGCGATCTGCTCCATACCCTTCACGAACTGCTTGCGCTTCATGGTGTCCTTCTGCTCGATGCGGGCAAAATGCTCCGGTGAGAAAGTGGGGATGCCCGCAAACTCGACCTTCTTTTTGCCGGTGCACAGGGTGTCGCCGATGGAGAAGATGCCCGGGTCAAACAGGCCGATGATATCGCCCGCGTAGGCCTCATCCACGATGCGCGATCCTGCGCCATCAGCTGGGTTCCGGTGGCAAGCTTGATGTTCTTGCCCTCCTGCACGTGGTAAGCCTCCATGCCGCGCTCGAACTTGCCGGAGCAGATGCGCATAAAGGCGATGCGGTCACGGTGGGCCTTGTTCATGTTGGCCTGGATCTTGAAGATGAAGGCCGAGAACTCGTCGCGGCAGGGGTCCACCGGCTCGCCGGTCAGGCTGTCCACACGGGCCAGCGGGGTGGGGGTGAGCCGCAGGAAGTTTTCCAGGAAGGGCTCCACGCCGAAGTTGGTCAGAGCAGAGCCAAAGAACACAGGGCTCAGCTCACCGCGCAGCACCTTGTCGAGGTCAAATTCCTCGGCAGCGCCGTCCAGCAGCTCGATCTCGTCCACCAGCTGCTGGTGCAGGTAGGGGGTCAGCATCTCGTCCAGTGCGGCATCGCCCAGTTCGGCCTCGGTCTCGTTGACCTTCTTCACGCCGTTGGCCCGGCCGTCGCTGGAGAAAGCCAGCACCTTGCGGGTATTGCGGTCGAACACGCCCTTGAACTCCTTGCCGCAGCCGATGGGCCAGTTCATGGGGTAGGTCTTGATGCCCAGGATCTCCTCGATGTTCTCCATCAGCTCAAAGGGATCGCGGGCTTCGCGGTCCATCTTGTTGATGAAGGTGAAGATGGGGATGTGGCGCAGGGTGCAGACCTTGAACAGCTTGATGGTCTGGGCCTCAACGCCTTTGCCGCATCGATGACCATGACAGCGGAGTCCGCTGCCATCAGGGTGCGGTAGGTATCCTCCGAGAAGTCCTGATGGCCCGGGGTATCCAGAATGTTCACGCACTTGCCTGCATAGTTGAACTGCAGGACAGAGGAAGTGACAGAAATACCGCGCTGCTTCTCGATGTCCATCCAGTCGGACACAGCGTGCTTGGCGCTCTGCTTGCCTTGACGGAACCGGCCTGATTGATGGCTCCACCGTACAGCAGCAGCTTTTCGGTCAGGGTCGTTTTGCCGGCATCGGGGTGGCTGATGATCGCAAACGTCCGGCGGCGCTCGATCTCTTCACGATTTGTCATATATTGATTTCTCCTGAATCAGAATGGCTCTTTATTCGGTCAATCTCACGTTACATTGGTGATTCTCCGTAAACTGGCTTGCCCTCTCAGTCTGCTTCGCAGCCAGCTCTCCCAAAGGGAGAGCCGGTTGCTGCTCCAGGTACAGGCCCTGCAGATCTGCAGCACTTCTCCTTCCAGATGCGTTGGCTCCCCCTTCGGGGGAGCTGGCAAAGCCGACAGGCTTTGGCTGAGAGGCAAGGATGCCAAAATTACACACAACTTATATTTTACCAGCAATTCCACCTAGATGCAAGAGTTTTTGTTATTTTTCAGGAGGAAGCAGGGCAAGGGGGCAGTATCGGCCCAATTGGCAAAGCCGCAGACAAGGGCGGTGCACTGTTTCAGGGGCCGGGAGCGCATCCACTGAAGGATCTCGGTCTTTTCGTCGGAGCCGATGACCTTGCCGCTGTACAGGATAGCGCTGAGCACTCCGCCGGGCCGCAGGGCCTCGAGGGCGGCCTCCAGCGCCGGGATGCTGCTTTGGGCGTGGGAGAACACCCCGTGGTCGGCACCGGGCAGCCAGCCGAAGTTGAACATCACGGCATCGACGGTGCCGGGCTGTACATATTGTAAGAGGTTGGCGTGGCTGTCGCAGTGAAGCTCTGCCGCAAGGCCCTTCCGTGCAAGGTTCTGCCGGGTGGAGGCAATGGCTTCCGGTTGGATGTCAAAGCCCAGCACCCGGCCCCCTTCGCCCACAAGGCGGCAGAGAAAGGCCGTGTCGCCCCCGTTGCCGCAGGTGGCATCGACGCAGAGCCCCGGGTCAGCCAGCCGCGCGGCGAGGAAGTCCTGCACAAGCTTCACGGCCGTCAGGTCGGGGGTGTGGCGGCGGCACAGCCCGCTGCCCTCTGCCGCAAAACCGAACTTTTCCCAGAAGGCCCGCTCCCCCGCATCGGCAGGCAGAGGAGCCGTAAACACCGTGGCCATCTCTTTGTCATAGCCGCCCAGGCTGCGCAATACCTCTTTTAACAGGTAGGAACCGTAGCCCTTGCGCCGCCATTCCGGCACAATGGTCAGGGCAGTGATGTCCGCGCCCTGCTCCGTGGGCCGGGCCTGGCAGGTGCCAATGATGGTTTTCTCTTTATACAGGGCATAACCGCCCGTGGTCTTTTCCAGTTTCATAATTTGCTCCTTTATCGGGCTTCCCCTCTCAGTCTGCTTTCGCAGACAGCTCTCCCAAAGGGAGAGCCTATCATGGCTCCGAATAGAGCCCCTGCAAATCAGCGATTGCTCGCCTGTCAGATGTGTTGGCTCCCCCTTCGGGGGAGCTGGCATCGCGCAGCGATGACTGAGAGGGTCGTTCTTAAAATACCAAGCCCCCGCGCCGCTGTCAAGGCTTCCCGCTGCGACCTTATTTCACATATTCTTCACCCGGTCAGCGATTCCTTTTCACAATTACCGGATACAATAGAAACAGTTCCAAGGAGGTGCGGCAGAAGCGCCCCCTCCGAACCATTCCCTTTGAGAAAGGAAGTAACCAGTATGGATAATGAGAACAAGTGGGAATACGATTATTCCTCTGAACATAGCCAGACCGGCGAGACCGGCTACCCCAACGTCGGCTCCTCCGGCATGAACACCGCCAACACGGCAGGTACCTACGGCGAGGCCGCACAGGCTGCCCCCCAGGCCGAGCCGAACAGCGGCAGCGATGGCGGCGCGGTGCCGCCTCCGGAAGGCCCCCGGTATCAGGCCGCACAGGGAAGCCCCAAGCAGCCTCCCAAAAGCGCCGCCGGAAAAATGGCAATATCGCCCGCAGTGCAGTTGCGCTGGTGCTGGCCGCAGCCATGGGCTTTGTCGGCGGCTTTGTGGGAGCAGGTGGGCAACACAGGCGGCAAGGTAGTCATCCAGCAGGCGGCACCTTCCTCCACGTCCAGCAGTGATTCCGGCTCTGCCTCCGCAGTGAACACCGCTTCCGGCATGACCACCGCTCAGGTCTCTGAGATGGTCAGCCCCAGCGTTGTGGTCATCACCACCGAGCAGGTGGTCTACTCCCAGTGGTCCTGGTACGGCCAGAACCAGGTGGAGAGCGGCGCAGGCAGCGGTGTCGTGATCAGCTCCGACGGCTATATCCTGACCTGTGCGCACGTTGTGTCCGGCGCGTCCAACATCACCGTGACCATCGGCGATACCGATTACCCCGCCACCGTGGTGGGCGAGGATGACACCAGCGACGTGGCTGTCCTCAAGATCGATGCCACCGACCTGACCCCCGCCACCGTTGGCAACAGCGACAGCCTTGCCGTGGGCGAGAGCGTGCTGGCCGTGGGCAACCCGCTGGGTGAGCTGGGCGGCACCGTGACCAGCGGCATCGTCAGCGCCCTGAACCGCAGCGTGACCATCCAGGCACCAGCTCCACCAACACCATGTCCCTGATCCAGATGGATGCCTCTGTCAGCCCCGGCAACTCCGGCGGCGGCCTGTTCAACATGAACGGTGAGCTCATCGGTCTGGTCAACGCAAAGTCCTCCTCCAGCGATGCGGAGGGTCTGGGCTTTGCCATCCCCATCAACGATGCCATCAAGGTGGCACAGGATCTGCTGGAGAACGGCTATGTCTCCGGCCGCCCCTACATGGGCATCACCTATCTGGCTGTGACCGATGCCCAGACCGCCGCACAGCTCAACGTCAATGCCTATGGTGTTTATGTTGTGGATGTTGTGCAGGGCGGCCCCGCCGACAAGGCCGGCCTGAAGACCGGCGACCGCATCGTGAGCATCGACGGCACCGAGATCGCCCAGAAGGACGACCTTGGCACCCTGATCCAGCAGCACGCCGCCGGTGATACCCTTTCCATCACCGTGGCCCGGGAAGGCCAGATGCAGACCGTCAGCCTGACTTTGGGCGAGAAGAACGCCCAGACCCAGCAGGCACAGAAAAACTCCTGATCCTCCCCAATCTTTTTCCTGATCCATAAATCAAAAATCCCCTGACCGGCGTTGAACTGGTCAGGGGATTTTCAATTGCAGGTTGTCAAGCAACGGCAGACCGTATTTTTATACCTGCCCGAACACGGTGCGCTCAGGGGCAGGAGGACGGTCTGGCCGGTGCAGATGCGGCTGCTGCCCCGCCACAGGCTGGAGGAGATGCCGTCGCTCAGCAGCTTCCAGCTGCCGCCGGGCAGGGTGACGACCTGCGCCGTCTCGGTGGGGTTATAGTAGACGCACAGGGCGTTCCACGCTGCGCCGTCGCCCCACTGGGCGGGGAGCCGCCAGCCCACAAGAGGCTGTTCCAGTGAGAAGAACTCGATGGCGGCAGGGCCGGCCTTGTCCAGCGCGCCCAGCCGGGGGAACGCCGCCCGCAGACCAATGAGCCCGCGGTAGTAATCCACAAGGCTGTGGAACTGCTCGGCCCGGTGCCAGTCCAGCCGGTTGAGGGCCGGGCTGGAGCGGTAGCTGTTGCCCTGCCCCTTCTTGGTGCGGGCAAACTCCTCGCCCGCCTGCCAGAAAGGCAGGCCCATGCTGGTCAGGTAGATGCCCGCCGCCAGCCGGTTCTGGGCCAGCGCGGTCTTGTCCACAGCAGCAAACTCCGGGCGGGCGTAGCGCACCATCAGGAGCTTATCCCACAGGGTAAAGTTGTCGTGGGCCGAGACATAGCTGATGATCTGCCCGGGGCGTGAGGCGGCAGCTTTTCACTGCGGCACCACGCCGCCACCGAAGCACCGATATCCCAGAAACTCCCGGGCTTACCCTCCACATAGCCCGGCTCCCGGGCATCGAAGCAGCCGCCCTTGATGGCATCCCGGGTGTTGTCGCAAAAGATGCCGATGCGCTCGTTCAGCATATTCAGGTTGTTCTTGTTGGCCTCGTACCGGTGCAGGGCGCTGCAGCCGCCCTGCCACGGCTCGCCGTACATCAGAATATCCCGTCCGCCGGGCAGCTTGTCCAGTTCAGCCCGGAGGAGGTTCATGGTCTCCACGTCATACAGGCCCATCAGGTCAAACCGGAAGCCGTCGATGTGATATTCCCGCGCCCAGTAGAGCACCGAATCAATGAGATAGCGCCGGGCCATGGGCCGCTCGGAGGCAAACTCGTTGCCGCAGCCGCTGCCGTTGGAGAGGGAACCGTCATCGTTCTGACGGAAGTAGTAGAGGGGCACCGCCCGGTTCAACACATTGTCGGAACGATACATGTGATTATACACCACGTCCATTACAACGCCGATGCCCGCCGCATGGAGGGCCGCGATCATCTGCTTGCACTCCCGCACCCGCACCTCGCCCCGGGTGGGTCGGTGGAGTAGCTGCCCTCGGGCACATTGAAGTTGGTGGGGTCGTAGCCCCAGTTATACTGTCGGGTCAGGGGGCGGCTCTCGTCCACGCTGCCAAAATCGAAGATGGGCATGAGCTGGACATAGCTCACCCCCAGCCGCTTGAGGTAATTCAGGCAGGTGGGGTGGATGCCGTCGCTGCTCAGGGTCGTCCCCTGCTGGGTAAAGGCCAGGAATTTGCCCCGCCAGGCTGTGTGCACGCCGCTGGCCGGGTCCTGCGAGAAATCCCGGACGCTGACCTCCCAAACGCTGCGGCGGGCCGGTGGGATCACCGGCCGCACATCCCGCTCCCAACTGCGGGTCCACCCGGGCCGGGTCAAAGATCATGCTGCGCACCCCGTTCACCCCGGCCGAGCGGGCGTAAGGGTCCGCTGCATTGCAGGTGCCAAACGGGGTGGTAAGGGTGAAATCGTAGTATTTCCCGTGCTGGTCGCCGGGCAGATAGACGCTCCACACACCCTTGTCCTGCTGCTGCAGGGGCAGGGTGCCCACACAGGCCCCGCCGGTGCCCCGGCGGTACAGGTTCACTGCTGCCTGTTTTGCCGTGGGAGCCCACAGGCGCAGGTGTGTCCCGGCGGGGGTATACTCCACCCCCAGCGGGCCGTAGTATTCCGTCTGGCGGGCAAAGGCTTCGCTCTCAAACAGCGTCTTCCATTCAGCAGGTGTTCTTGGCTCCATGGCAATTCATCCTTCGTTTGACAATAGTGTAACGAACTTTGTCCTTTATTTCAACCTTTCCTTGCAAAACGTACCAGACTCCACTATACTGAAAGAAAAAACACTGCACGGAGGGAAGTTTTATGGCATATACCGACGATTGGGAAAGTCTGATGAACGGCGTGTTCGGCCCGGGGGGCAGATTCAAGGCTGCCCCCGGCACTTCTGCACCCAAAACAGGCGACAGCGCCGCCCTGCCTGACCTGAACGCGGCGCTTCTGGAGCAGCAGAAACGGCTGGACGAGCTGTTGAAGCAGCAGAACGCCCAGCTCAAAACCCAGAGCGATGCCACCGCCGCCGCGCTGGAAAGCAGCCGCCAGATGCTGCGGGACATGGAGGACGAAGGCCTGCTGGCCAGGGGCACCACCGACGTGAAGCCGGAGCACCTGGGCAGCTTTGAAGGCCTTGCCGCCGAGGTCAGGCAGACGGTGCTGGGGCAGGATGCTTTTGTGGACAGCGTGGTGCGGGCCATGCGCCGCCCCTTTGTGCTGGGCACCGAAGCCCTCGCCGCCCGCAACGTCATCCTGCTCACAGGCGGGGCAGGCACAGGCCGGCATTTCGCGCTGGAAGAAACTGCCCGCTGCATGGCGGCCCGGGGCCTTTTGCAGAGCGACAGGATCGCCACGCTGGATCTGGCCCTTTACCCCAATTCCGGAGCCGAAAAGCTCTTCCTGCAGGACCTCTACGCCGCCCTGCACGCGCCCGGAGAGATCCTTGCCTTTGAGCACTATGAGAGCTGCTATCCCGGCTTTCTGAAGACCCTGTCCGATCTGGCCGTCAAGGGCAGCGCCCCCCTGTCCAGCCGGTATCTCGTAAACAAGGAGGGCATCCTTGTGGATGCAGGCACGGCGCTGGCCCCGGGAGCCGTCAGCCGCATCGACCTGCGGCAAATACCTCATCTTCTACTCCCACAAGGCCGGGAGGCACTGGCCGACAAATTCGGCGCGGCGCTGGTGTCGGCACTGGGGGATGTCTGCGAGACGGCCTCCTACACCCGGGAGGATCTGGCCGCCCTTGCCGCACAGCAGCTCAACGCGCTGGCCCAGAAGATCCGCGCCCGGCTGGGGCTGACCCTTTCCGCCGGGGCCGACGTGCGGGACTATGTCGCAGCCCAGTGCACCGCGCAGAAGGGTGCCGCCGGGCTGGCCGAATGCTGTGACCGCATCTTCCGTGCCCTGAGCGAATACTGCCTGCGCACGGACAAGACCCTGTCCGGCACGGCGGCCCTGACCGCCTGTCCGGAAGGGCTGCTGTTCCGGCTGAACGATGGCCCGGAGGAACCGCTCTTTGACCTGCTGCCGGCGGCCTATACCGGCGCACTGGATGCCATCCGCGCCGAGATCAACGAGCTGGTGGGCCTTGCTCCCGTGAAAGAGTATGTGTTCGGTCTGGCCGACAACCTGCAGGTACAGCAGCGCCGGGCCGCTGCCGGGCTGAAAACGGCCAGCCTGTCCATGCACATGATCTTCACCGGAAACCCCGGCACCGGCAAGACCACCATTGCCCGGCTGGTGGCGAAATACCTGAAAGCCATCGGTGCCCTCAAGGGCGGGCAGCTGGTGGAGGTGACCCGTGCCGACCTGGTGGGCCGCTACACCGGCCACACCGCCCCCCTGACCAACAGTGTCATCGAGAGCGCCTGGGCGGCGTGCTCTTCATTGACGAGGCATACAGCCTCTACCGGGGTGAACAGGACAGCTTCGGGCTGGAAGCCATCGACACGCTGGTGAAGGGGATGGAGGATCACCGGGATGAGCTGGTGGTCATTCTGGCAGGTTACACCAAGGAGATGGAGACCTTCCTCACCGCCAACAGCGCCTTGCCAGCCGTTTTCCCAACAAGATCGAGTTCCCGGACTACACCGCTGAGGAGCTGCTGCAGATCACCCAGGTCCTTGCCAAAAACAAGGGCTACACCCTGGCCGAAGCCTGCACCGAACCCCTGCTGGGCTATTATGCCCGCTGGCAGGCTGCCGATGCCCGCACCGCCGGCAATGGCCGCCTTGCCCGCAACACGCTGGAAAAAGCCATCTTCCACCAGAGCCGCCGCCTTGTGGCTGAACCTGCCGCCGCGCTGGATCTGATCCTGCCCAGTGATTTAGAATTGAAGGAACCGGAAGAATAAAACGGAGAAAGGAGTTTCTGATGAATACCAAAAACCTGCACCAGATTTTCGCAAACTATATTGACCGTTTTGAAGAGCTGAACGACCCGGAGCACAATGAAACATTCAAATGGTGGGCAGCAAAACAATTCCGGAAGCAAATGGATGCTGCCTTCAAACAGTCTGGACATAATTTTGCAGTAGCCTTAGATCATATCAAGGGTCACAAAAAAGAGGAACGTGTTGTAGAAACAATCATTGATGGGAAGATGCAGCCTTTTGGCGGATTGGTAAAAATTTCCCAGAAGAACGAAGAAGCAGCTAATTCTGTCAAGCGGCTGTTTCAGGATTTGTTCAAGGATGGCTGCGGTGATTTGGAAAAGCGAGAAGAAAAAATCGCAGCATTTCTTGAGGACAGTGAAAAACTACGGCTGAAATATTTTCCGAACTATTACAGCTATAAACAGACGGCTCGTTCCGTTGCCGGATATCTGTTTCTCTATGAACCGGATAAATACTATATGTACAAAGCAAATGAGGCAAAGCTTTTTGCGGATTGCGTGGAGTACTATGGCGATTGGGGCACTGGCGACCAAATTAAACTGAAAGAATATTACCGGATGTGCGATGAACTTGTTGCAGAGATTAAGAACTGCAAAGAATTGATGTCCACGGATAAGAGCCGTTTTGATGGTCATTTCCAGTATATTCGTGATGATCTTGCTAATGATGAAGCAAAACACATACTTGCATATGATATCATCTATTGCACATCTGTGTATAACTTGTACAAAGGACTCACATTCAAAAATATCACATTCAAAGAGAAAAAACTATATCAGGAGCGTTTGAACAAGGCACTGGCACTGCAAGAAGAATATCAGAAAGCGGAAGAAGAGTATACTCTGCTGGATCAGGCAGTACAGCACTATGACGCAGTCTTTGTGCCCGGTACTGCTGTGGCAAATCTCAAGTATGGCCTGGCAGAATCGTTGCCCGGAGGGATGCGGTTCTTGATGTTCAGTTTGAATCGCAACCGGATTTAATCAAATATGACTTCTGGCAAACTGTTACTGGGCATTATCTTAAATTTGAAGATTCGCTGGACAAAGAAACTGCTCAGCAATATGAGGATATTTTCCGCCGACATGACGGTATCAGCAGTGGACTGGTACGCCTTCAGAAAGAGCTTGAAGGATATCAGGACGTACTGGAATAATTAAAAGCAAGCTATACACAATAAAAGGTGCTGCCCCGTCAGATCAACCTGCGGGGCAGCACCTTTTTGTGTGTATGATTTTTTACTGATTTGCCTTTGCAATTCTGTTGCTCAGGTCAAACAGCCCCTGCCGCACTTCGGGCGGGGCGACCACTTCGACCTTGCCGCCAAAGCCGCAGACCCAGCCGTAGAACTGGTCGCTGACGCAGATGGGGACATCAAAATGGAAGCAGCCATTCTCCTCGGGCAGGAACATGGGCGTTGCGCCAAAGCGCTCCCGCATGGCACCTTCCAGATCAGCGGTGCACCGCAGGGTAACGCGATGCTCCGGCCCGCCGTACATTCCAAAGTGCTTGCGCAGATAGGCAGGCAGGTCAAGATCCGCAAACTGCTCCTGACCCCGCCGGGGCGCATCCAGTACCCGGACCCCGCTCATCTTGTCCACCCGATAATGGCGGATGCCTTTCATCGGCAAAGGCAATGAGGTAGTAGCACCCGTTCTCCCAGGCCAGCTGCCACGGGCTGACGATCCTTTTCTCTTTCTCGCGGCTCTCGGCTTTTCTGTAGAGGAACTCCACCATTTTACCGTTGTTGATGGCCTCGTGCAGGGCATCGATGCTGTACAGCAGGCTCTTGCTGTCGGTCTTGGGACGGCCCTCCACATAGACCTGACGCTGCAGCTGGCTGCCCTCGTAGTTGGAGCAGAGCTTTTCCAGCTTGTGGATCAGCCGCCTGCTCGTGGTGCCGGATACCACCCGGCTTGCCTGCACGGCATCCACCAGCAGCTTGAGCTCCGCCAGATCAAAGGTGCGGCTGGCAAGGAAATACCCGCCGCCCCGGCCCCGGCGCAGTTTGATGTCATAGCCAGCGCACCCAGTGCCTCAATATCGCTGTACACGCTCTTGCGCTCACAGCGGATGCCCTGCGCCTCCAGCAGCTCCACCAGCTGCGGCACGTTCAGCAGGTGGTTTTCATCGGTCTGCTGCTCAAAAATGCGCAATAGCGCCAGCAGCTTGGATTTCTGGCCTTCCTGTTTGGGCATTCGGTACACCTCATTTTTTCGTGTTGTGCCAAACCTCTCAGTCTCGCTTCCAGCTCCCCAGCTGGGGAGCTGAAAAAAACAGCCGTGCTGTGTGCTGAAAAGGTTACGGCGCTTTCTTATCAAACGCCGCGCGGCGCTGGGTGGACAGGCGGAACATCTCCTCCAGCTTTTCCCGGTCATCGGCCACAAGGGCGTTGCGCATCTCGTTCAGCGCCCCGCTGAACTGGTCGATCTCGGAGATGAGGTTTTCTTTGTTCCAGAGGAACAGCTCCGCCCACATCTTGTCGTTGATGCGTGCAATGCGGGTCAGGTCCCGGAAAGAATCTCCGGTGTACTCGCACAGAGAGGTATTGTCGTTTGCGCACATCAGGCTGACAGCGATGGCATGGCAGAGCTGGCTGACATAGCCGATCATCCTGTCATGCTCCTGCACGGTCAGGGTGCAGATATGCTTGAAGCCCAGCACCTCGGCCAGCTCCCTGGCCCACTGAACGGCCTCCGGGGTGTTCTTTTCCGTGGGAGTCACGATGAAGTTGGCCGGGGCAAAATTCACCTCGGCGGCGTGCTCCACGCTGGAAGTCTCACGGCCCGCCATGGGGTGGCTGGCAATGAACTCCACGCCCGGCCTGCACATGGCCTGAATGGGCTCCACCAGACCGGTCTTTACGCCCGACACATCGGTAAAGATGCAGCCCTCCTTCAGCAGGTGGCCGTAGGTCCGGAACCACTCGATCAGGGCCGTGGGGTACAAACCGAAGATGATGTGATCGGCCTGACGCACCAGATCCTCAAAATCGTGGGTCTTGCCGCTGGCGATATAGCCGTGGTCGAGGGCATACTGCAGATGGCCCTCGCTGCGGTTGATGCCGTCCACATGGAACCCGGCCCTGCTCAGCTCCAAGGCGTACTTGCCGCCCAGCAGGCCCAGGCCCACAATGAGATAACGCTTTGATTTATCCAACATGTTCCACCTCCGCGCCCAAAGGCTTGATGGCTTCCAGAAAATCCGGCCAGCTCTTGGCAATGGCCTCGGCCCCGCTGATGGGCAGGGCCAGCCCGGCGGCCAGCGCCAGCACCGCAAGGCTCATCACCACGCGGTGGTCGTTGTGGCTGGAAAGCGGCTGCTCCGGGGCATGGAGCGCCCCGGCACCTCCATGGATGGTAATGGTGCCGCCCTCGCTCTCCAGCTGCCCGCCGCAGGCCCGCAGCTCGGTCTCCATGGCCTCGATGCGGTCACTCTCCTTGATGCGGAGACGCTCGGCGTTGCGGATGACCGTGGTTCCCTCACACAGCAGGCCCAGCACCATCAGCACGGGGCCAAGGTCGGGGCAGTCGGCAAGGTCGATGTCCGTTCCGTGGAGCGGGGCCTTTTCAAACACCACGCCCTGCCCGGTGCGGGTAAATCTTGCACCGCACCGCCTGAGGATCTCCAGAATGGCGGCATCGCCCTGCAAGGTCTCCTCAGACAGGCCGGTGATGGCCACACCGCCGGTCACAGCGCCCAGCACGGCAGGAAAAGCCGCCTGGCTGTAATCGCCCTCCACGGTGTAATCACCGGGAAGATAGTGCTGCCCGCCGGGAATTTCCAGCGTGTTCTCATCCAGCCAGCGGCTTCCACGCCAAAGGCGTGCTGCACCGCGCGGGTCATATCGATGTAGCTCCGGCTCTCCACGGGCGGGATGAGGTGCAGGGTGCTGGTGCCGCCCAGCAGGGGCAGGGCAAACAGCAGCCCGCTGATGAACTGGCTGGACACGTTGCCCGCCAGCTCGTATTCGCCCGGGGTCAGGGCACCTTCCACAGTCAGGCGGTCCGCGCCCTGCTCAAAACGCAGGCCCTGCTGCTGATACAGCGTTTTATAGACCGACTGGGGCCGCTCCATCAGCCGCCCACGGCCTGTAAAAGTCACTTCCTGCCCGGTCAGGCTGGCCAGCGGGATGAGGAAGCGCAGGGTGCTGCCGCTCTCACAGCAGTCCACGGGGCATCAACCGGCAGAAAGCGGCCCAGCCCCTCCACCACCGCGTCGTTTTCACCGGTGGTGACACGGGCGCACAGTCGGCCCGCCGCGCCCAGCGTGGCGGAGATATCCTTGCTGAAGGCAAGAGGATGGAGATGGGAGGTTCCCTTTGCCAGCGCCGCGCAGAGCACCGCCCGGTGAGCCATGCTTTTGCTGGGCGGCGCAGCGATGTTGCCGCCCACCGTCCGGCTTGATTTTATCGTAATGTTCATCGTGTTACTTTACCTGGCTCGCCCTCTCCGTCAGCGCTTTGCGCTGCCACCTCTCCCAAAGGGCGAGGCTTGGCAGTCCACCGCAAGGCTGTGGTTTCGCCAGAGGCTCTCCCTTTGGGAGAGCTGGCAAAGCCGTCAGGCTTTGACTGAGAGGGTGAGGCCGTTCATCGTGTTACATATCCCGGCCAATGGCCCATGCAACCTGACGGCACTTTGCCATGGCCTGTGCAAAGGCATCCGGGGTCAGGCACTGTGCGCCATCGCTCCATGCGTGGCGGGGATCATAGTGGACTTCCACCTCCAGACCGTCGGCACCGGCGGCCACAGCGGCGATCATCATCGGCTCAACCAGATTGGCCTTGCCGGTGGCGTGGCTGGGGTCCACGATGATGGGCAGATGGGTCTTTTCGTGGATGATGGGCACAGCGGAGAGGTCAAGGGTGTTGCGGGTGTACTTCTCAAAGGTGCGGATGCCCCGCTCGCAGAGAATGACCTGCTCGTTGCCGCCGGCCATGATATACTCTGCGGACATGATCCACTCCTCGATGGTGTTGCACAGGCCGCGCTTGAGCAGGACAGGCTTGTGCATCTTGCCCACGGCCTTGAGCAGCTGGAAATTCTGCATGTTGCGGGCACCGATCTGTACCACGTCCACATATTCCTCAAACTCCGGAATCCGGTCCTCGCTCATCAGCTCGGACACGATGGGCATTCCGGTGGCCTCCCGGGCCTTGACCATATCGAGGATGCCCTCGGTCTCCAGACCCTGGAAGGAGTAGGGAGAGGTGCGGGGCTTATAAGCGCCGCCGCGGAACAGGCTTGCACCGCCCGCCTTTACGCCGTTGGCAATGCGCAGTGCCTGCTCTTCCCCCTCGATGCTGCAGGGGCCTGCCATCACAGCGATCTTCTCGCCCCTGCCGATCTTCACGCCGCCGCAGTCGATGATGGAATCGGCGGGGTGGAACAGGCGGTTGGCCCGCTTATAGGGGGCGGACACGCGGGTGACGTTGTCGATCCAGGGGTTGGCCAGCACGTCGCGCTCATCGATCTTGGTGGTATCGCCCACCAGACCGAACACATTGTAATCCTTGCCGGTGATCAGGGTCACATCCAGGCCCTGCTTCTCGAATTTGTCTACGATCTTTTCCAGCTCTTCCTTGGGGGTGCCTTTTTTGGTCGAAATGATCATCTTGTTTCTTTTCCCTTCTGTTTTGTCTCTATGCTTTCCGTTTTGCTGCACAGCCTGCCCTACTTGCCAAGGGCTCCCCCTTCGGGGGAGCTGGCGAGCGAATGCGAGACTGAGAGGGTTGTTACTGCACCAGGTGCGTCTGCGCGCCGCCATCCAGCCGGAGCAGCTGCACAAGGTAGGCGCAGGCATGGAGATATCCGCTGACCCCCTCGCCTGCAAAGCGGCCCTGACAGCCAAAGGAGACCACATCCACGCTGCGGAAGGGCTCCTTGCCGCTGGGGTCGGCCAGCATCACTTCCACGGCGGGCACGCCGCACACCTGCAGCGCCTCCAGAATGGCCACGCTGTAATAGGCGTAGCCGCCCGGGTTGAGGATGATGCCATCGGCCCGGCCTGCCGCCGACTGGATCTCATCGATGAGGTCGCCCTCGTGGTTGGACTGAAAAAAGTCCACCTGAACATCCATCTGGGCACAGCCCGCCTCGATATAATCCAGCAGTGTATTGAAATCGATCTGCCCCTCCATGCCCGGCTCCGTGAACTGGGTCAGGTTGAGGTTGGGACCGTTAATGACTAAAAATTTCATCCAGCGCCTCCATTGCCGCCGTCACGGCATCCGCAGGGGTGGTCTTGTTGGGGATCACAGCATCCGCTGCCGCCAGATAGAGCGGGCGGCGCTGGGCTTCCATGGTTTTCAGGGCCTCGGGCTGGTGGAAAGGGGCCTTCCGCCGCCCACCAGCAGATCTTCCAGCGGCCGGTCGATAAAGAGCACGATGCCGTTGGCGTGGAGCGCCCGGAGGTTTGCCGGGTCTTTGACCACGCCGCCGCCGCAGGAGATGACCTGCCGGTTCTCCCTGGCAAAGCGGGCGGTCTGCGCGGCCTCCAGCTTCCGGAAGCCTGCCTCCCCCTCAGCGGCAAAGATGTCCGGGATGCTCCGGCCGTCGGCCTTGACGATCTCCTCGTCCAGATCCACGAACCGCTTGCCCAGCCGTTCCGCCAGAGCGCGGCCCAGGTGGATTTGCCCGAGGAGGGCATCCCGATGAGGGCAATGTTCAGCTGTTCCCGCCGCAGCTCGCTGGTCACACGGGCGATCTCGGCACCGGCATCCTCAAACTTGCGGTCGAGGAAAAATTCTGCCGCGTACACTGCCTGCGCCACCAGCATTTCCAGACCGCCGACGGCAACGGGCACCCCCAGCTCCTCGGCCCGGAGGATGAGCTCGGTCTTATCGGGATTATAGATGACATCGATCACGGCTTCCAGCCCGGGCATGGAGGTGATATCCAGGCGCTTACGCCACATTGGGTACATGCCCACCGGCGTGGTGTTGATGATGATCTGCGCCCCGGTGGTCAGGGCCTGAGCATAAGTCAGCTCTCCCTTTTCGGGGTCGGGATGGCGGCTGACGGTATAGATCTGTTTCGCGCCCCGGTCATGGGCCACGGCCCAGGTGGTGTTGTGGGTGCCGCCGGTGCCCAGAATGAGCACGGTCCTGTCCTTGAACTCCACCCCGTGTGCATCGCACAGGTAGGAGAATCCGGGGTAATCGGTGTTGTAGCCGTAGAGCAGGCCGTTCCTGTTGACGATGGTGTTCACGGCGTTGATGGCCTTGGCGTGGGGGTCGATGTAGGAGCAGTACTCCATGACCACCAGCTTATAGGGGATGGTAACATTGATGGCCCTGAACTGCCGCCGGGTCATAAAGGCCCGGACTTCCTCTTCCGTGGGCAGGGGGCACAGGTCGTACCGGTAGCCGCAGAGCATCTCGTGGATGACCTTGGAGTAGGAGTGGCCCAGCCGCCCGCCGATGAGTCCGTATTCCATTACAGCACCTCCTTGCGGTAGCCGGTGGGGTCCTCCATCCAGCCATGCCGTATTTTGCGGTGAGCAGGTCGCCCACGGCCAGCGCGGCGGCACAGGTCTGCACAATGGCGGCCCGGGGCACGATGCAGGGGTCGTGGCGGCCCTGAATGGACAGCTCCGCGTCCTTCTTTGCGATATAATCCACCGTGTCCTGCGTTTTGTAGATGCTGGGGGTGGGCTTGACCGCCGTGCGGAACACCACGGGCATCCCGTTGGAAATGCCGCCGTTCAGGCCCGCATTGTGGTTGGTGGCGGTGACGATGCGCTCTCCCTGCATCCGGAAGGCATCGTTGGCCTCCGAGCTTCTGGTCCGCAAAGCCGAAGCCGGAACCGAACTCGATGCCCTTGACCGCCGGGATGGAGAAGGCCAGGTGAGCGAGTTTGCTCTCCACGCTGTCGAAATAGGGTTCACCCACGCCTGCGGGCAGGCCCAGAATGGCGGTCTCCAGCACGCCGCCCACACTGTCGCCCTCGGCACCGGCGGCACGGATGGCAGCTTTCATGGGTTCCTCCACACTGCCGTCCAGCAGGGCAAAACCCTCAGACTGATTCAGCAGTGCCTCGGCCTGCGCCGCCAGCGCGGCGGGATCGTCCAGCGCAAAGGGGATATCGCCGATCCCGGCACACCGCCCGATGTGCGTCACGATTTCGATCCCGGCCCGGTTCAGGCTCCCAGCACCAGAGCGCCGCCCGCCACCAGTGCGGCGGTGACGCGGCCCGAAAAGTGGCCGCGCCCCGGGCATCCTGATAGCGTGGTACTTGGCGTAGGCAGTGTAATCCGCATGGCCGGGCCGCAGCAGGTCAGCCGTTTTGGCATAGTCGCCGCTGCGGGTGTTCTGGTTTTCGATCATCAGGGCAATGGCGGTGCCGGTGGTGCGGCCGTTGACCACACCGGACAAAAACTGCACCGCATCCCCCTCCACACGGGGGGTGGAAAGGCCGTCGCCCCGGGCACGGCGCTTGTCCATGCAGGCCGCAAGAAAGGCTTCCTCCACGGGCACGCCCGCCGCCATGCCGTCCAGCACCGCGCCGATGGCCCTGCCGTGGCTCTCGCCAAAAATGGTCAGCGAAAGGTCGCTGCCAAAGGTGTTTTCATGGCTTACTCCTCCACACCCAGCAGGGGGCGCAGGCCCTCCACGGGGATGGTCTCGGCCCGCCAGCAGCCCAGACCCGGCACCTTGATCACCGTGATCTGGCCACCCTGGGCCTTTTTATCGTGCAGCATCTCGGCCAGCACCTTTTCCTTGTTATAGGTGGTGCGGGTGGGCAGGCCAATGCGGCGGTAGACCGCCCGCACCCGCTTCTGCAGCGCCTTGGATTCGATCATGGGCAGCATCCCCAGCGCCACGCACTCGCCGTGGAACAGGCCCACGGTGCGGCGGCCCTTGATGCCCTTGACGGCCTCGATGCCGTGGCCGATGGTGTGGCCGAAGTTCAGGGCCTTGCGCATCCCGCGCTCGGTCTCATCCTGCTCTACGACGTTCTTCTTGAACCGCAGGCTGCGTAGATGATCTCGCTGATCTGGGTATCGATATCTCCCTTTTCAAAGATGGCGAACAGCTCGGGGTCCGCCAGCAGACCCGCCTTGACCGCCTCCGCCAGACCGTTGATGTAGTGGCGGCGGGGCAGGGTGGAAAGGGTGGCCGGGTCCACGATGACCAGCTTGGGCTGCCAGAACGCGCCCACGATGTTTTTGGTATCGCCCAGATCCACAGCGGTCTTGCCGCCGATGGAGGAATCGATCATGGAAAGGGTGGTGGTGGGGCAGTTGATAAAATCGATGCCCCGCATGTAGATGGCAGCGGCAAATCCGGCCAGATCACCGACCACGCCGCCGCCCACGGCCACCACCAGGTCGCCGCGGCCCATGTTGAACTCCAGCATCTGCCGGAGCACCGTTTCCAGGATCTTGAAGCTCTTGCTGGCCTCGCCCTGCGGCACCGTGATGATGGTGGATTCCCGGCACTGGTCGGCCACGCGCTGGGCATATTCGGCAGGCACGCCGCTGTCGGTGACAACGGCCACCTTGCGGTCCAGCCGGGCAAACTGGTACAGGTTTTCCAGTGCACCGTTTTTCAGGATGATATCATAACTGCGCTCGCCCAGATTCATGGTGAGCTTTGTCCCGATGAAATCGCTCATTTCGTATACACTCCTAACAGCCGTACCGTGCGGCAGACATGATTCAGCTCGCGCAGCAGCGCGGCGGTCTTTTCGGCGGCGGGGTCTCCCACCAGCTCGACGTAAAAATAATAATCAAAGGGAACGTGGGGCAGCGGGCGGCTCTTGATGGACTCCATATCGTAGCCGCTGGCACCAATGACCTGAATGACCTCGGCCAGCTTGCCGGGCTTGTTGTCCAGCGTGAACAGCAGGGAGAACCGGTTGCCTGCCGTAGGCTTTTCGCGGCTGAGGACGATGAAGCGGGTGGTGTTGTCGCCGTCGGTGTTGATGCTGGGCACCAGCACCTCCAGCCCATACAGGGCGGCCGTTTCCACGCTGGCAATGGCCGCCCTGGTCCGGTCGCCGCTCTCTGCCACAAACTTTGCCGCCATGGCCGTGTTGGGCATGGCCGTGGCGGGCAGGCCGAACTGCTTCAGGAAGGTCTCGCTCTGGGCAATGGCCTGCTGGTGGCTGTACACACGGGTCAGGTCGGAAAGCTGGGTGCCGGGCAGCACCAGCAGGTTCTGGGAGATGGGCAGGTCGTAGACATCCACCACCCACAACCCGGGGTGGTTATAGCACAGGTCCAGCACCGCCGACACATCCCCCGCGTGACTGTTCTCAAAGGGCACCACGCCGTGGGCGGCATCGCCCTTTTCCACGGCATCGAACACCTCATCCCAGGTGGGGCAGCTCACGGCCTCGGCATGGGGAAAGAGCGCCCGGAGCGCGATGTGGGCAAAGGCACCCTCCACGCCCTGATAGGCGGCGCGGTTGCGGCCCAGCACCTCGGCCTCGTACTGCTTGGCCACGTCCATCATGTTCTGCACATGATCCCGGTAATAGGGGCGCAGGGCCGGGTCCCCGATCCGCGCTTCGGCCTTGTCCAGCACCACCTTTTCGCGGGCGGCATCAAAGATGGGCAGGCCGTGGGCCTTTTTGTATTCCGCCACGCTGAGCACCGCTTCATCCGCCGCTCAAACAGGGCAGCCAGCTGGGCATCCACCGTGTCGATCTCCCGGCGGGCCTGTTCCAGTGCGTCCATCATTCCACATCCTTTGCATTTCGTGATACTGGATTAGTATACCATAACTCGGACACGGAAACAACAAAGGGGGCAGGGTTTCAGGGTGGATAACTTTTCAACTAGCACCTGCAAAAAGCGAATAGAATTGAAGAGGTGCCGCCCATGGGCAGCACCTCTTCAGCGTTTCAGATCTTCCCGCTCGCGCCGTTCCATAGTATCTCCCATAGGGTTTCCAGCTCGGCGGCACGGGGCGGAACAGCCGCGGCAGGCGGCTCCCGGACGCGGGGG
>ENA-OQJH01000467-OQJH01000467.1-human-gut-metagenome-genome-assembly--contig:-NODE-467-length-22020-cov-1.425159_pt1 | contig 22020 bp, 30 predicted proteins | sample MGYA00242597_ERZ504763 | MGnify/ENA primary metagenome ERZ504763 (study PRJEB26092, sample SAMD00036359) | human gut metagenome | host: Homo sapiens | study: EMG produced TPA metagenomics assembly of...
AAAAACAGTAGGTAAATGACTGATATATTTTTAATCCAGGAGGACAATAACATGGGAAAGAAATCTTACGATGAAAGAAACTTTAAATTTGAGACATTACAGCTTCATGTAGGACAGGAGCAGCCAGACCCGGTAACCGATGCAAGAGCCGTACCGATCTACCAGACCTCTTCCTATGTATTCCGCAACTGCGATCATGCAGCAGCAAGATTTGGACTGACCGATGCCGGAAATATTTACGGACGTCTGACCAACCCAACAGAAGATGTATTTGAAAAGAGAATTGCAGCCTTAGAGGGTGGCGTTGCAGCTTTAGCAGTAGCTTCCGGTGCAGCAGCTATCGCATATACTTTCCAGAACCTGGCACATGCAGGTGACCACATTGTAGCAGCTGAGAATATTTACGGCGGAACTTACAACCTGTTTGCCCACACTCTTCCAGAGTACGGCATCAAGACCACTTTCGTAGATCCATTTAACTACGAGCAGGTTGAGGCAGCATCCAGGAAAACACCAAGGCGATCCACGTAGAGACTCTGGGAAATCCTAACTCTGATGTAGTTGATATTGAAAGACTGGCACAGATCGCACATGCACATAAGATCCCGTTAGTAGTTGATAATACATTCGCAACCCCATATCTGGTTCGCCCAATTGAATACGGTGCTGACATCGTTGTACATTCCGCAACTAAGTTCATTGGCGGACATGGAACCACCATTGGCGGTGTGATCGTAGACAGCGGTAAGTTTGACTGGGAAGCAAGCGGCAAGTTCCCGTCCTTAGTTGAGCCAAACCCAAGCTACCATGGAGTAAGCTTTGTAAAGGCAGTAGGACCGGCAGCATTTGTTACTAAGATCCGCGCTATCTTACTTCGTGATACCGGAGCAACTTTATCCCCATTCCATGCGTTCTTCTTCCTGCAGGGACTGGAAACACTGTCCCTTCGTGTAGAGCGTCATGTAGAAAATGCACTGAAGGTCGTTCAGTACTTAAATAACCATCCACAGGTAGAAAAGGTTCATCACCCATCTGTATCAACTGATCCAGAGCAGCAGAAACTGTACAAGAAGTACTTCCCAAATGGCGGCGGTTCTATCTTCACCTTTGAGATCAAGGGCGATGCACAGAAGGCAAAGGACTTCATCGACAACCTGGAACTGTTCTCCTTACTTGCAAACGTAGCAGATGTTAAGTCTCTGGTTATCCATCCAGCTTCTACTACTCATGCACAGCTGACAGAAGAAGAGCTGAAAGAGCAGGGCATCTACCCGAACACCATCCGTCTTTCTATCGGTACTGAGAACATTGACGATATCATCGAAGATCTGGATGAGGCATTTAAGGCAGTAGCTGAGTAAAACAGTATACATAGCATGGCAAGTGAATGAAATCGTATAAAATAGGTAAGTGATATATAAAAACAGGCGTATTTTTCCGTAACAGGAAGATGCGCCTGTTTTGTGTATACTAGGAAATTCCGTTGGAACTCCCTGGTATACACCGAGGCACATTCTTTTACAGGTCTGGGAAGTCAGACGGATATATGGTAAAATGAGGTTTAAGAAAGAGTTTAAGAGCAAATAAACCAGAAGGAGGGCCTTATGAACCAACAGCAGCTTATTTTCATCAGGGAGATCGCACGGACTGGTACGATCCGGGGGGCAGCGGCCTGTGTGGACAGGACGCCTTCTGCCCTTACCAGGGGACTTAAAAGTGTGGAAAATGAACTGGGCTGTCAGCTGTTTCGCAGGATACGGGAAGGAATGGTCCCTACTTCCGAGGGAGAAACCGTGCTTTCTTATGGGGAGAGGATCTTAAAAAGCCTGCAGGAAATAAAGGAAAAACGGATCTGGTCGGAAAATGAGATCCGTTATCTTTTATGTATCCGGGAAAATAAGAGTATTACCGGGGCAGCGGAAACTCTTTTTATTGCCCAGCCTTCCTTAAGCCAGGTCTTAAAAGAAGTGGAAGAGGAAGTGGGATTTAAGATCTTTCAGAGAGACCGGAGGGGGGCGAGAGGAGACAAAAGCGGGCGCAGAGCTTTTAGAACAGTTAGAGGAAGTATGGAAACTCTGGAAGGAAATGCGGGAAGAACTGGGAGAATACCGGGAACTGAAAAAAGGAACAGTAACCATCGGCATCCCTATGAACCTGGGGGCCTGTATCCTGCCTGTAGTGGTTCCTGTGTTTCGCAGGCGCTATCCGGGGGTAAAGGTATTTATCCGTGAAAATAATTCCCAGGAACTGGAAAAAATGATGCTGTCTCATAAAGTGGACTTCTGCATTATGCATTTTCAGAAAGCATTGGATGAAGTATGCTATGATGAATTTTCTGAGGATCCTTTTTATCTTGCAGTGCCGGAAATTTTTCAGTCACAGGTATCGCTGTCAGAGGAAAAGTCGTTAAAGGCAGAAGATATAAGGCAACTGAAAAAGATCCCCTTTGTTATGGTGGCAAGCAGACAGAAACTGCGCCAGGTGGCAGATGAGATCTTAAGAAAAGCCGGGATCGGCCGGATATCTGCTGCACTACAAAGAGCATGGAAACAGCCAAACGTCTGGCGGCAGGGGGAATGGGAGCTACTTTTCTGCCAAAGTCTTATATGACGCTGTATTCGGGGACAGAGGGATTAAGCTGTTATCCGCTGGATAAAGAACTGGGAGCGTCCTGGAAGCTGGTGGCTGCTTATCCTGCTGATGAGAAACTTTCAAGGGCTTCCAGGGAATTTTTGCGTACATTAAAAGAGTGTCTGGAATAAGGAAATATAAAGAAAATTCTGAAAAATAGTGTTGCATTTTACCTATATAAAAACTGGTATGTAATGTATTTTACCTATTACTGTTTTTGTATTAATATAAAAATAAGAAAGTGAAAAAAGTAACATACACATACAACCATTTAAAATCAATTTAAGATCATTTCAAAGAAAGAAAAGGAGAAGGAAAAATGAGCGCTATTTCACAGGCACAGGAAAAATTTGGGGAACTGATCCAGTCTGAGTTTGAACGGATCGAACGTATGAAACAGGATACGGAAGTAAAAGATTTTTCAAAGCTGGATAAGATCGTTGTAGGCATCCTTCCAGGAGACGGTATTGGTCCGATCATTATGGAGCAGGCAGTCCGCGTGATCAAGGCACTGATTCCGGATGAGATCGCGTCCGGCAAAGTAGAACTGCGCCATATTGAAGGCATGACCATTGAGAACAGAGCTGCAAAGCTTCAGAGTCTGCCAGATGATGTATTTGAAGAGATCAAAAAATGTGATGTTATCATCAAAGGACCGATGGTAACTCCAAGAGCCGGTGAGCCATGGCCAAACCTGGTATCTGCTAACAGCTTGCTGCGTCGCGGCCTGGAGCTGTTTGCTGCTGTCCGTCCGATCCGTATCCCGGACAAGGGCATTGACTGGACTTTCTTCAGAGAGAATATTGAAGGTGAATATATCTGGGGAAATAAGGGTATCCAGGTAGATGAAGATCTGGCAGTAGACTTTAAGGTACAGACCAAGCAGGGAAGTGAACGTATTGCAAGAGCTGCTTTTGAGTTTGCAAGAAAAATGGTAAGAAGAACGTAACCATTGTAACAAAGGCAAATATTGTAAAGCTGGCTGATGGAAACTTTATCAAGGCAGTGCGCAAGGTAGGCGAGGAATATCCGGAGATCGAGATCCAGGAGCGTTTAGTAGATGCTATGTGCGCTAAAATGCTGGATCCTGAGTTTAACAAGGGTATTGAAGTAGTAGTACTTCCAAACCTGTACGGCGATATTGTAACAGATATTGCAGCAGAGCATCAGGGCGGTCTGGGAACTGCTTCTTCTTCCAATATCGGTAATAAATATGCCATGTTCGAGGCGATCCATGGAACTGCTCCATATCTGATGAGCCACGGCAGAGGCGAGTACGCAGATCCAAGCTCCCTGATCCGTGCAGCTGGCATGATGTTAGCTCATATTGGCTATGCAGACAAGAAGGTTCTTCTGGAAAAGGCACTGGATGTATGTACCACAGAGAAGAAAGTGGTACTGACTACTTTTACAGAGGATGCAAGTGCAAAAGAATATACCGATTATATTATTGAGACCATTGAAAAGCTGAAATAGAGGCAGGAAACATGAGAAAATTTAAAACTGTATTTATGCGTGGGGGCACCAGCAAAGGCTGTATGTTCCATAAAGAAGACCTTCCGGAGGACAGAAAAGAATGGGATAACATTTTTTTACAGTGCATGGGCGACCCGGATCCAAAGCAGATCGACGGTCTTGGCGGTACTGTGTCTTCCAACAATAAGATCGTTATTGTATGGAAAAGTGAAGAACCAGGTGTAGATGTAGAATATCTGGTAGGCCAGGTCATTGTAGGTAAGAGTCAGGTGGATTATAAGTCCAACTGTGGAAATATGACAGCAGCAGTAGGACCTTATGCAGTAGAAGAAGGTATGGTAGATATTGTAGAGCCGATCACCACTGTTCGTATGCTAAACCGTAACACAGATAAATATATCAATGTAACCGTTCCGATCGATCCTGAAACCAAGACATTTGCCCAGGAGGGTGACTGTGCTATTGCAGGTGTAGACGGAACAGCAGCTGAATTGAAGGTCAATTTCTTAAATCCGGCCGGTGCAAAGACAGGAAAGCTGCTTCCAACAGGAAATCCAAAGGACGTGCTGGATATTCCGGGATTTGGACCGATCGAGGCGACCATTCTGGATGTGTCTAACCCAATGGTCCTGGTGCGTGCAGAGGATATCGGTCTTACAGGCCGTGAACTGCCGGAAGAGGTAAACAGCAACAAGGCAGCCAGTGAAATATTGGAGAAGATCCGCGGTGCAGCCTGCTGCAAAATGGGCTTTGCAAAGGATTTAGAAGATGCAACTTCTAACAGCCCTGCAGTGCCAAAAGTAGGATTTTTCACAAAGCCACAGAGCTATGTGGATATTGCAGGACAGCAGGTAAATGCAGAGGATATGGACGTTTGCGCCCGTGTGATCTCTGTATTTAAGTGCCACAAGGCATGCCCTCTGACTTCAGCCAGCTCAATTTCCGTAGCAGCTTTCTTAAAAGGAAGTCTGCTGTATGAAGAGCTTGGAAAGCCGGAAGAAGGAAAGACCAATGTGCGCATCGGCCATCCAAGCGGTGTTATGACCATGTATCCGGACCTGAAAGAGGAGAATGGAGAATTAGTTCTTCCTGGTGTTGCAGTACAGAGAACTGCAAGAAGGATCATGGATGGAATGGTCTATGTGAGAAAATAGCAAACAGCCTGCGTCAGCAGGCAATAGAGCGCGACAGCGCGGGTTTGCGAGTCTAAGATCAAAGGATTTTGCAGTCCGGTGGGATGTTTCCCACTGGCGCAGAGTCCTTTTTTTGTAAGCTGCATACCATGGTAATAAGTATGAAATACAGGAGCTTTTATATGCCTGAAGCTTATATTGCATTAACACCGGTCCACTGGTTTTACCTGGTGGGGGTGCTGGTGATCTTATTTACCATGATATTGCGAAAAGATACGCCATTGGTCTGCATTGCCTTTCTTTTTGGAATTGGCGTTGTTGGAAAATGCAGTCTGGCAGGAGGAATACAGACCATTTTCAGTTCCATTATCTATGCTATCAGTGAATTTCGCGAGGTGATCGCTACCATTGCCCTGGTAACGGCATTTTCAAAATGTTTACGGGAATTGGGAAGCGATGCCCTTCTTATGAAGCCGGTGTCAAAAGTTATGAGGACTCCTGCTGTTTCCTGGTGGATCTTAGGTGGCATCATGTTTGTATTTTCCCTGTTTTGTGGCCATCTCCGGCAGTGGCACTGGTAGGTGCTATTGTACTTCCAATTGCTGTGCAGTCCGGATTAACACCGCTTGCAGCAGCCATGGCAATGAATTTGTTCGGCCATGGTTTTGCCCTCAGCTATGATGCAGTGATCCAGGGGCACCGGCCATTTCCGCGGGAGCGGCAGATATTTCCACAACCGATATTTTAAGCAAGGGCCGGCCACTGTTCTGGATCATGGGTATTACCTGTGTATGCAGTGCGTTTTTGCTCAACCGGATGACATTGGCAGGACAGAGAAAAAATGAAGATCAGAGGAACAATCTGAAAATAACGGATCTGCTGAAAAGCAGGAAGACAGTGGAGAAGAGACTCCGGAAGAAAAGGGGGATAGGAAGAAGCAATATTCCACCACTGCTAAGGCTCTGGCGGTTCTTACTCCCATTGCTTTTCTTATGGATATCCTGTTTATGTTCTTATTCAAATTAAAGGGCGGAGATGCCACCAGCCTGGTTGCGGGGACTGCAGTTATTCTTATGTGTGTGGGCGCGGTCATGGAGTTTAAGGCCAGTTCTCTTGAAAAGGTGACGGAATACGTAACAGATGGATTTTTATTTGCCATCCGCATTTTTGCTCCGGTCATTGTGATCGGTGCCTTTTTCTTCCTGGGAGGCAATGGTATTACCCATATTTTGGGAGACTCCTATGAGCGTGGAATTTTAAATGACTGGGCGCTGTGGCTGGCCCATCATGCTCCTTTAAACAGGTATATGACAGCCTTATTGCAGCTGGTGATCGGTGGTCTTACAGGACTGGATGGCTCCGGCTTTCCGGGCTTCCTCTTACAGGTGCCCTGGCGAGGACCTTTGGCACAGCTACAGGCGCTTCCATTCCGGTCCTGGCATGTCTGGGACAGATCAGTGCTATTTTTATCGGTGGCGGAACGGTAGTGCCATGGGGACTGATACCGGTGGCAGCTATCTGTAATGTAGATCCGGTGGAACTGGCAAGGAAAAATATGCTGCCGGTATTTATTGGCCTGACATGCACTTTTCTGGTGGCGTGTCTTGTGTTGTAAGGTTCCGCCTGCGCAAGCAGGCAGTAGGGCGCGATAGCGTGTGAACCTGAGTTTAAGAGGAGGTTATCATATGTGCGGGATCGCCGGATTTATCAGAGTCATTTTGACTATCTCACAGAGGAAGATCACTACCGTCAGATACTGGAAGATATGGAAAAAGTGCAGAAGCATCGTGGGCCGGATGAACAGGGAAATTATCTGGACTCTCATTTTGGGTTAGCCCATGTGAGACTGTCGGTGCGGGATCTGTTTTCCGGCCGTCAGCCAATCCTTAAAAAACAGGAGATAAGACCTTTGGGATCGTATACAACGGGGAACTGTATAATACCACAGAGTTGAAAGAAGATTTACTGAAAAAAGGCTGGGAATTTTCCACTACCGGCGACACAGAAGTGGTCCTTACAGGATATATGGAATACGGTCCGGATTTTGTAAAGCAGATGAACGGCATATTCGCTTTCGGGATCATGGACCGGTAAAGAACTGCCTGGTGCTGTTCCGTGACCGTCTGGGAGTAAGCCATTATTTTATACCTGTTTTCATGACCAGGTCATTTTTTCCTCTGAGATCAAGGGACTTTTCGCATATCCGGGTGTTACGCCAAAACTGGATAAAAAGGGTTTAAACGAGATATTCAGCATCGGGCCTGCGAAAACCTATGGATGCGGCGTTTTCAAGGACATAGAAGAACTCCTTCCGGCCCACTATCTTGTATGCAATGCAGCAGGTCTGCATACAGAATGTTACTGGAAATTAGAGAGTAAGCCTCATACGGACAGTTACGAGCAAACGGTAGAAAAGACGGCATTTCTGTCCGGGATGCCATCCGCCGCCAGATCATTTCCGATGTTCCTGTGTGTACCTTTTTGTCCGGTGGTGTGGACAGCAGCCTGGTATCAGCAGTGTGCAGCGCAGAACTGAAGAAGAAAAATAAACAGCTGACTACCTTTTCTTTTGATTTTAAGGATAACCACAAATATTTTACTGCCAATGCCTTCCAGCCGTCTATGGACCGGCCTTTTGTGAACATTATGGTGAAATATTTAGGTTCAGATCATCATTATCTGGAATGTGACAATGTGACCCAGGCGGATCTGCTTTATACGTCTGTAGAAGCCAGAGATCTGCCTGCCATGGCAGATGTAGACTCATCTTTGTTGTATTTCTGCTCCCAGGTCAGCCGTACCCACAAGGTGGCTCTGACCGGGGAATGTGCAGATGAGATATTTGGGGGCTATCCATGGTTTCACAAAAAAGAGTGCTTTGAGGCGAGAACATTTCCATGGACTATGGATCTTTCAGCCAGAAAGGTGCTGCTTTCTGATGATTTCATCCGGGAACTTCACATGGATGAATATGTGCAGGCAACTTATGAAAAGTCAGTAGCAGAAACACCCAGACTGGCAGAGGATACACCAGAAGAAGCCCGCCGCCGTGAGATCGCGTGGCTGAACCTGAGATGGTTTATGCAGACATTATTAGACCGTATGGACCGTACCAGCATGCATTCCGGACTGGAAGCAAGAGTGCCTTTTGCAGACCACCGCATTGTAGAATATCTGTGGAATGTGCCATGGTACAATGAAACAAGGATGGGGTGGCAAAACATCTGCTAAGAGAGTCTGGAAAAGGTCTGCTGCCGGATGAAGTGCTGTGGCGCAGAAAATCCCCGTATCCAAAGACCTATGACAGAGCTTATGAGGCGCTGCTGGTGGGCCGGGTGCGCGAGATTTTAGAAGACAATACCTCACCTGTATTGCAGTTTCTGGATAAGGTCAAAACAGAGAAATTCCTGGAAAGCCCCTCAGATTATGGAAAGCCATGGTATGGTCAGCTGATGGCGGGGCCGCAGATGCTGGCTTATATGATACAGGTGGATTATTGGTTGAAGAAGTATAATATTGAGATCGTGTGATAGCATCCCGCCCTTGTGGGCGGGAGCGTTGCATATTGGCAGGTACAGGAATGAGAGGAGAAAAATTCCGGATGTACTATTTGTCATTAGGTTCCTGGGCAAATGTCTGCCGTACCAGATCCAGGAAATACTGATCCGCTCTGGACAAAATCCGCCTTAAGGTGGCAATACTCAGATCCAGCTGGGGCTGTAGGACTCATCAATGGATAATAACACCGGCGGATGGTCTGCATAGGTCAGGGCGGCGTAATCCATAGGCAGAAAGGTAATGCCAATGCCCTGACCGGCCAGACGCTGGGCTGTCTCGTAATTCTTTATCGTCAGCACGATATTTGGCGTAATCTTGCTTTTGCCAGTATGGCGTCCGATACATGACGGATGCGCTGCTGGGGATGGAGCAGGATCAAAGGTTCATTTTTCAATAAACGTACATCTAAAACCGGGAAGAGATATCCCGGTTTTTTTTGCGCCTTTTCGATCAGGGGATGTCCGGCAGCAAGTGCTATGACAAAAGGATCCTCTGAGAGAAATTCATAATTTAATAAAGGATTTGGAGCCAGCTTCGGGGCATGGAGAAGAGCAAAATCCATAGCGCCGGTAAGAAGTTTTGCTTCCAGATTTCCCGTATTGTCCTCCAGGATCTCCAGTTCAACAGAAGGGCTGTTTTCCTTAAATTCCAGCAGTATTTCAGGGAGGATGACAGTACCTAAATGGTTGGTAGTCCCCATTACGATACGTCCGGTTTTTAACTGGTTGATGTCGCTGATCTCTGCTTCAAAATCACTGTAGATCTTAAGAACCTGGCAGGCCATCTGATAGCAGCGCTCTCCTGCATAGGTCAGTGTCAGCCGGAAGGCGTCCTGTTAAAAAGTTTTGCCCCCAGATTTTCCTCGATCCTCTGTAAAGACTGGCTTAGGGACGGCTGGGCGATGTAAAGTTTTCTGGCAGCAGAGGAGATGCTTTTTTCATCTGCTACTGTTTTTATGTATTCTAATTCACGGCTGGTCATGGGGAGCCTCCTTGTATGTACTTGGTGTTATACTCGCGAACGCGCGTTTGCTCGCTTATTTGCCTGCTGACGCAGGAGGTTCGCTATCACATAGGTAAAAATGTATATCTGTTATTATATATATAGTATTTGCCTATAAAAGTAAAGAGGTGTATAGTTAATTCAGAAACAAAAAGAAACAAACTTAAGAAGCAGATAATAAAAGACCAGCTCCTCCGGGAGAGGATGGTCAATAACCATTCAAGAACAGAAAAGGAGAAGAAACATTATGGTAAAGTTATATGATGAGGGCATCTACCTTGTAAACGGCACCGAGATCGTACCGGAGTCTGAGGCAGCAAAAGTACAGGCTCTTACAGGAAAAGCAGCAAATAAAGAAGAAGCAAAGAAAGGCACAATGGCCTGTTCCATTTTAAGTGCCCACAACACTTCAGGAGATATGGAGCACTTAAAACTTAAATTCGATGCAATGGCATCCCATGATATCACATTCGTTGGTATTGTCCAGACAGCAAAGGCATCCGGAATGGAAAAATTCCCACTGCCATATGTACTGACCAACTGCCACAACTCCCTTTGTGCAGTAGGCGGAACCATCAACGAAGATGACCACATGTTTGGTCTTTCCGCAGCAAAGAAGTATGGCGGCATCTATGTTCCACCTCACATTGCAGTTATCCATCAGTACATGCGTGAAATGCATGCAGGCTGCGGACGCATGATCTTAGGTTCTGACTCCCACACCCGCTACGGTGCATTAGGAACCATGGCTATCGGTGAAGGCGGCGGCGAGCTGGTAAAACAGCTGTTATGTGATACATATGATGTTGCTTATCCAGGTGTTGTTGCAATTTACCTTACCGGAAAGCCGGGACCTGGCATCGGACCTCAGGACGTGGCACTTTCTATTATCGGCGCAGTATTCAAGAAGGGTTATGTAAAGAATAAAGTAATGGAATTTGTAGGACCTGGTGTTGCTTCTATGACAACCGACTACAGAAACGGCGTAGATGTTATGACAACAGAAACTACCTGCTTAACATCTATCTGGCGCACTGATGAAGATACAAAGGCATTTTTAACTGCTCATGCAGAGGAGATGCTTACAAGGAATTAAATCCGGCAGATGTAGCTTACTATGATGGCTGTGTTTACGTAGATTTAAGCACCATCAAGCCAATGATCGCCCTTCCGTTCCATCCAAGCAATACATATGAGATTGATGAGTTAAATGCAAACCTGGGCGATATCTTAAGAAGCGTAGAGAAAGAAGCTGAGAAAGTCAGCGGCGGAAGAGCTCCATTTACACTGACTGATAAGATCGAAAACGGACGTTTAAGAGTACAGCAGGGAATTATCGCTGGCTGTGCAGGCGGTAATTTCACCAACGTAGTAGAAGCAGCACATGCATTAAAGGGAAAGAGCTGCGGCGATGGCGAATTCTCACTGGCTGTATATCCTTCTTCCCAGCCTGTATTTATCGACCTGGTAAGAAAGGGCCTGATCGCAGATCTGATGGAAGCAGGCGCTATCATCAGAACCGCATTCTGCGGACCATGCTTCGCGCCGGTGATACACCTTGCAACAATGGCTTAAGTATCCGTCATACAACCAGAAACTTCCCGAACCGGGAAGCAGCAAGCCAGGAAACGGCCAGATGTCAGCAGTAGCATTAATGGATGCACGTTCTATCGCAGCAACTGCAGCAAACGGCGGTATCCTTACACCAGCTACCGACTTAGACTGCTGGGGCGATGTTCCTGAATACAACTTTGATAAGACTGTTTATGACCGCCGTGTATACAATGGTACAGAGCACCTCATGAGGAGGACAGCCTGGTATATGGTCCAAATATCAAGGACTGGCCGGAAATGAGCCCATTAACTGACAATATCCTCTTAAAGGTATGCTCCAAGATCATGGACGAAGTAACCACGACCGATGAGCTGATCCCATCTGGTGAGACCTCTTCCTATCGTTCCAACCCATTAGGACTGGCTGAGTTTACATTATCCAGAAGAGATCCTGAATACGTAGGAAAGAGCAAGGCGGTAGACAAATTAGAGAAGGCAAGAACAGCAGGACAGAAGCATCAGAGTTAGATGCAGACCTGAATGGGGTATTTGATGCCATCCATACCATTTCCGGTCAGGAAAATGTAAATGAAATGGAAACAGAGATCGGAAGCATGATCTATGCTGTAAAGCCTGGTGATGGTTCTGCAAGAGAACAGGCTGCAAGCTGCCAGAGAGTCATCGGCGGACTTGCAAACATCACAAAAGAATACGCAACCAAGCGTTATCGTTCTAATGTAATGAACTGGGGAATGATCCCATTCCAGATGGTAGAAGAGCCTGAGTTTGAAGTAGGAGACTATATCTACGTTCCAGGTGCAAAAGCAGCACTGGATAGTGATTTAAAAGACATTAAGGCTTATGTGATCAATGCAGATACCAAGGCGGTAAAAGAGATCAGTCTGTACGTGGCAGATATGACTGCAGATGAAAGAAAGATCGTAAAAGCAGGCTGTCTGATCAATTATAACCGTGCAAGAAAAGGCTTAAAGTAGTATAATATTAACGAACGAACCGCCTGCGTTAGCAGGCAGTAGAGTGCGATAGCGCGTGTTCGTGAGCTTTAAGAAAAAACATAATGCCACATATTTTCCTGATTCAAAATGATCTGGAAAATGTGTGGCAGTACCGTTTGAAAATGATTATTCACAGATGCGGGGGGTAACAAAAAGATGTTGAAAAGACATCGTTAAAAACAGGAGGAAATAAAGATGGAGATCAAGAAACCAGCCATGGCAGGAACACTGGAATCCAGTGACTGTCAGGTAACCGTAGAACCGGGAAATGGTTCTGTTGAGTTTAATCTGGAAAGCGCTGTGATCAATCAGTACGGCAACCAGATCCGCAAGGTAGTCCTTCAGACACTGGAGAACCTGGACGTAAAGGATGTAAAATTTCAGTGGTGGACAAAGGCGCGCTGGACTGCACCATTAAGGCAAGAGTAGAAGGTGCGGTATTCCGTTCCGCAGACCAGATCAAGGACATTCCGTGGGAGGTGCTGTAAGATGATCAATGCGAATAAGAAACGTTTAAGAAGAACCATGATGTTCTTAAATGCACAGAAGCCAGGTCTGATCAAAGACCCATATATCTACAAACCAGACTCCATTATGCTGGATCTGGAGGATGCAGTTGCTGAGAACCAGAAAGATGCAGCACGTTTCTCTCTGTATCACGCATTAAAAGAGATCAACTACAGAGGTTGTGAGAGAGTTGTCCGTATCAATGGCCTTGACACCCCATATTGGGAAGAAGATATCCGCTGTGCAGTAGCAGGCGGCTGTGATGCCATCCGTATCCCTAAGACAGAAAGCGCACTGGATGTACAGAGAGTAGAAGCTGTAGTAGAAGAGTGCGAAAAGAAGTACGGTATCCCGGAAGGCCACACACTGATCATGCAGCGATCGAGTCTGCAAGAGGTGTTATGAAGGCTCTGGATATCTGCGAGGCATCTGAGAGACTGTTTGGTATCGCTCTTTCCGGTGGTGACTATACAAAGGACTTACAGACACACATTACCGGTACCGTCTTGACTGATGGGTGCACGCCAGAACATGATCATCGCAGCCCGTGCAGCTGGTGTACAGTGTTTTGATACTGTATACACAAACCTGGATGACATGGAAGGTTTCCGTCACGACGTAGAGACCATCCATTTAATGGGATTTGATGGAAAATCCATTATCAACCCACGTCAGATCAACATTGTACATGAGATCTTCACACCAACCCAGAAAGACATCATCTTTGCTGAAAAGGTAGTAAAAGAGATTGATGAAAAGAAGGCACTGGTATCGGTGTATTTACTGTAGACGGCAAGATGATCGACATTGCATTCTATGACGGCGCAAAGAGAACCATCGAACTTGCCAAGGCATCAGGCGTATATAAGGGGGATCTGTAAAATGATAAATGCAGTTGGAAGAGATATACCAGAAGAGATCCTGGAGATGACCGGTAAAGAGGTATTCCAGGGAAATCATTACAGGGACGGATATGTATACAAAAAGGACGGCCCATATACAAAATGTGTGGTAAACAATACACAGAGCAAGCTGGTTGCCAACATCCATGATGTGCTGATAAAATGCGGCATCAAGGACGGCATGACCTTAGGCTTCCATCATCATTTCCGTGATGGTGACTATATCGTAAATATGGTCATGGAAGAAGTTCATAAGATGGGCATCAAGGATATCACAATCTGCGCAAGTTCTTTAGGAAAAGCTCATGACCCGATCGTTCCTTATATCGAAGACGGAACCATTACCAATATCCAGTCCTCCGGTGTTCGCGGTAAGATCGGTGAAGCAATTTCCGCAGGTAAATTAAAGGGACTTGCAATCATGCGTTCCCACGGTGGCCGTGTAAGAGCGATCGAGAGCGGTGAGACCAGAATTGACATCGCATTTATCGGAACCCCAACCTGTGACGATTACGGCAACTGCCGTGGTATCGGTGGTAAGAGTGACTGTGGTGTGCTTTCCTATGCTATGGTGGATGGTGATTATGCAGATAAGGTAGTAGCTATTACCGACTGCCTGGTACCATTCCCGAACTTCCCGGCACATATTTCCATGACTAAGGTTGATTATGTTGTAGTTGTTGACGCTATCGGTGATCCAAAGAAGATCGCTACCGGTGCAGCAAAGCCAACTACCGATATGAGAAAGCTGATGATGGCTGATTACTGTACCCAGTTCGTAGTAAACAGCCCATATTTCAAGGACGGCTTCTCCTACCAGACCGGTGTAGGCGGCGCATCTATCGCATCCACTATCTCTCTGGCTAAGATCATGAAGGAAAGAAATATCCGCATGCGTTTTGGCGTAGGTGGTCTGACCAAGCCAATGTGCGACCTGCTGATCAACAACCAGGTAGACTGCCTGCTTGATACTCAGGACTTTGACCTGGCAGCAGTAGAGTCTGTAAAGAACTTAAAACATTTCCGTATCTCTGCAGGTGAGTACGCAGACCCATTTAACAAGGGTGCTGTTGTAAATAAGCTGGATTTCGTAATCCTGGCTGCACTGGAAGTAGACGTAAACTTTAACTGTAACGTAGTTGTAGGTTCTGACGGTGTCATTACCGGTGCACAGGGCGGACATCCTGATACAGCAGCAGGAGCTAAGTGTACTATCGTAATCGCTCCACTGCTTCAGGGAAGAATTCCTGCGATCTGCAGCGAAGTTACCACAGTAACCACTCCTGGAGAGAGCATTGACGTAGTTATCACCGACTATGGCATTGCTATCAACCCAAGAAGACAGGATCTGATCGAGGCAATGAAGGGCGTAGACCTGCCATTTAAGACCATTGAAGAACTGCGTGACATTGCATACTCTATCGTAGGCGAACCGGAGAAGGTTCAGTTTGGAGACAGAGTAGTAGGTATCATCGAAGCCCGCGATGCACGATCATGGACGTTGTACGCCAGATCAAGCCATATGAGTTTGCTGACTAAGCAAACCAAAAACAAGCGGCTGCGCAGCAGACATTTGTTTTTGGTGCGTGTCAGCAACGAACAAACCGCCTGCGTAAGCAGGCAGTGGAGCGCGTAAGCGCGGGTTTGTGAGTCTGAGAAGTTTGTGAGTCTGCAAAATTTATAAATCTACAAAACAAGGCCCATGCAGCTGCCGGTACGGTAGCGGCATGGGCCTTTTCCATTTGAAAATTTCAAACCATGAGAATTTATCTCATCTCATTCAAAATATCCAGATCCGACACAGGTTTGATCATATAGTTATCAATGATATTCTTCTCTTTCGCCTCTGCCAGTTCCCGGTCTACCTGGTTGGCCATGATCAGGCGGAGCATTCCATTATATCTTCCCTTAACAGACATACAGAAATCTACAGCGGAATTCCCATCAATGAACTGTTCTACAGCAAGAGCATCAAAGCGGTCTGTTTTTAATTTTTCTGTCGCTTCTTTAAAGTTCATCACGCAGGTGACTTTTATATCCCGTTTTGAGAAGTTGCGTTCTAAGAGACGGAGTACCTTAGGATTATCATCCACGATCAGCAATGAGATTTTTTCTCCTAATTGATCTGAGAGATTTTTTCTCACACTATCCAGCGTATCCTGGACAGACGGGGCAAAGCTGCTGTTTCCATCTGGTACAGATGCAGGAAGTCAAGATGGAATACAGAACCGACGCCAGGTGCGCTTTCCGCATTTACCACGCCTCTGTGAGAAGTGACGATCTGTTCTGTAAGGGCCAGCCCAAGTCCTGTTCCTTTTCCACCTTTTTTAGTAGTAAAGAAAGGATCAAAGATCTGCTTTAATACATCCGGACTCATACCGCAGCCATTGTCCCGTATATCAATGCGCACATACTGATCCCAGGCATTTTCATTTCCAATAGGAAGATCCGGATCCAGATCCTTTTTATCTAACAGAATGGCAGATACCTCAATCTCACCGGTTTCATGTCCAATGGCATGGATGGCATTGACGCCAATATTTAAGATCACCTGATTTAACTGGGTCTCGTTTCCTACGATGGTAACACCTGGAAGGTTAATATTTTCTTTCAGTTCAATATTATCCGGACATACGGAGCGGACCATTTTCAAAGCACGTTTAAATACCCGGTCAGCGTCTAAGTCTTAAAGGCAGTTTCCATATTTTTGCGGCTGAGAGAAGAGATCTGCTGTATGATCTCCTTGGCTTTTACAGAAGCATCATAAATTTCTTTGGCACTGTCATAGTTGTCGGAGCCTTCCGGAAGATCCATCATGAGAAATTCCGCATAGCCCATGATGGGTGTCAGCAGGTTATTAAATTCATGGGCAATACCGCCGGTCATGGTTCCCATGATCTGTAAACGCTGCTGGTGGGCAATGGTTTCCTCACTTTGGTGCATTCGCTCTAAGATTCCATTTAATTCTGTTAAATAAGAGATCTGCTGACGGTCCTTTCTGCTCTTTAACATCAGATGGAAAATATAGGAAGCAGCAGCAAGAATGGTAAAAAGAACACCTGTAAATACAAAAAGCAGTTTTAAGGCGCCTTTTTCCAAAGGTACATACATATCACTCTGGTCCATAACAGCGCTGACAATGATAAAATCATCCCAATAATAGGCCGGGGTATAGGCGCTGACTTCTCCACTCCGGGGCACCTGGTTTGGTCCACCAGTAGGAATAATATTCATCCACAGCCGTCAGTCCCTGTTTTTGCCGGTCGATCATATTGCTGGAGACTGGTGAGATTTTTTCCGGGAAACATTTTTTCACGTCCGTTTATTACATCAATTCCCCATTGCTCCAGCTGTGGATGCATCAGTACGATGCCATTGTGGTCTTTTAATATGAAATAACCGTTGGTTCCTACATTTAAGGGGCGTATGGTCTTATTGTAATAGGCCATGCCATTTAAGATCATGGAAATGGTTTCTCCGGTGTCGGTTTCGTAGTGGAGCATAAGATAGTGACTTTCATTTCCAATCTTTACCAGTCTGAAACACATCTGATCATCGATTTTTGACTCAGAAAGTATCTCTTCCGCTCATTGTCTGTACCGGATGTCAGGATGGTTTCTCCTTTTTTTCTTGATGATAACATCCTGGACTACAGGACCATGCTCTTTTACATAAGTATCCCAGAGCGTTTCTCGTTCCTGTTCGTTTAAAGTATGGCTGCAGCTCCACATGCTTCTTATGTCAGATGCATATTCGCTGATGGTTTCTTCCAGACGTACCGGAAAGGCTTTCCACTGCTAAAAGCATCTGATCTTTCTGATTGCGCACAGCGGAGTTGCGGTATTCTTTCCAGATCCGTTGCGACGCATAAAAGTGCCAGGATAGCAGCAGCTAAAAAATGCCGCAACCAGATAGAAGCGGCTGTTTTTCTTTAATGAGTCCATAGACAGGAAACGATTTTCTTTGCAGTTTTCATTCTTTTCCATATAGCGATCATGTCCTTTCAGGTTGACTTGCTTCTTTGGTAATATTATAATGAATTTAATGCATATATGCAAAAGTTTTATGATAATTCCACGAAATCACACAAGAATAGGAAAAGAAACATGGCAGATAAAGTACTGATCGTTGATGACGACATTTCTATTTGTAAATTACTTGAAAAAGTAATGCACAGCAATGAACTTGATACAGAAGTGGCAGGAAGCGGAAAAGAAGCCTGGAGCTGTTAAAACACCATACATATGATGTGATCCTTATGGATATCATGCTGGGAGATATGGAAGGTTTTGATGTGATCAAAGAACTTCGTGCAAGCGGGATCCAGACACCGGTGATGATCGTCAGCGGGCGAAATGAGGATTATGACTCTTTATATGGTCTTTCTATTGGAGCTGATGACTATATTACAAAGCCTTTCAGACCGTTGGTCCTTGGGGCAAAGGTAAAGGCTTTGATCCGCCGTACCAAAAATATGGGAAATCATTCCGATACCATTCAGTGCGGTCCTTTCACCTACGAAAGTTCTACCATGCGTTTTTATAAAGAAGGGGAAGAATTGATCTTATCTTCTAAAGAAAGCGCGCTGCTTTTATTATTTATTAAGCATCCGGGCCAAGTATATACAAAAGATATGATCTACGAGCAGGTATGGGGAACCACCATCGCCATTGATGACAATGCCATTATGGTCTATATCAACCGTCTGCGCAGCAAGATCGAAAAAGACAGGCAGAAACCAGAGCATATTATTACGGTACGCGGGATGGGATATCGGTTCCTCCCGTAAATGTACGAAGATTAATACAAACCTTAACAAATTGTAAGATAAATCTCTTATACCTGTAAGGTTGCCTCGATATACTCATTTACAGATAGAACATGACATAAAAATGTAAAGGAGAGAAAGAGTATGTCAGAGGTTGTAGTAGGTCTTCTTGTTTTGCCTGTATCGTTGCTATCGTTGTAACACTTTTTAAGAGCAAAACCCTTCCCAGCATCGCATTTATCATCTTCCCGATGATCCTGGGAGCAATTCTTGTATTTGGCGGTTACTATTCATGGGAAAACATTGGTAAGCTGATCAAAAGCGGTTTTTCCAGCACAGGTCCAACAGCGGCACTGTTCGTATTCAGCGTTCTGTACTTCGGTATCATGACCGATGCAGGAATGTTTGATGTAATTATCGGAAAGTTAATGCTGTTAGTTAAGGACAATGTCATTGGCGTCTGTGTCATGACCTGTATCATTGCCCTGATCGGGCATCTGGATGGCGGCGGCGCTTCCACTTTCTGTATCGTAGTTCCGGCTATGCTTCCTGTTTACAAGAAGATGCATATGCGTCCGGCAACATTACTTCGTATTGCAGTTATTTCCATGGGTGTTTTAAACCTGATGCCATGGGCTGGCCCTACTATGAGAGCAGCAACCGTTCTTGGTATTGAGGCAGGTTCCTTATGGCAGACTCTTTTACCGATCCAGGCATGTGGTATCGTACTGGCACTGGTTGTTGCAGTATTAAACGGTATCATTGAGCAGAAGAGAGGCGCTGGTTTAAATGGTAAGCTGGCGAAAGAAGCAGCTCATCTGAGCGTAGAAGAAGTAGCTGCAGCTGATGCGGAAAATAAAGATCTGGCTCGTCCAAAACTGTTTGTATTCAACGTTATTTTAACCATTGCAGTTATCGCACTGTTAATTAAAGACATATTCCCAAGCTATGTTCCTTTCATGCTGGGTGTTGCAATTGCAATTCTGGTAAACTACCCAGGCGCAAAGATGCAGAAAAAGATCATCAACCTTCATGCAGGTCCGGCTCTGATGATGTGCTCTACCTTAATGGGTGCAGCTGTATTAATGGGTATCCTGGTTAAGGACATTGAAGGTGTAAACAGTGTTATCACCTGTATGTCAAACCTGATCAGCAGCATTTTACCGGCAGCACTTGGACAGCATCTGCCATTAGTAATTGGTATCTTAAGTGTACCGTTAGCACTGGCTTTCGATACAGACAGCTACTTCTACGGAATGCTTCCTGTTATGATCGGAATTGGCGAAGGATTTGGCGTTGGAGCAATGCCGATCGCAGTTGCCATGGTTGTATGCCGTAACTGTGCAACCTTTATCAGCCCAATGGTACCTGCAACTTTATTAGGTGTAGGTCTGGCAGATGTAGATATCAAAGACCATATTAAATTCAGCTTCCTGTGGGTATGGGGCTTCAGTATCATCTGTATGCTTATTGGAGCAATTGTAGGAATTATTCCATTATAATCCTATAACAGATCATTACATAAAATCAGATAGATAAATTTAAAATTCAAATCCTTCCCCATAAAGGAGCTGCTGCAGGCGTATCGTTGCGGCAGCTCCTTTGTTTATAATGCATATCAGGAACGCACTGGTGGTCTGTTTGCATATTTTAAATGTATTGACTTTCCGTTCAAATCTGCCTAATATTAAACCAGGTCAGATTTCACGAAGAGATCGTGAAATAGCAAGGAGATAAAGGATTATGACAAAAGATCTGACAACTGGAAAGATCATGCCTATTCTGGTGAAATTTACCATTCCACTGGTTTTGGGAAATCTGTTCCAGCTGACGTACAATGCAGTAGACAGCATTATTGTAGGACATTTTGTAGGAAAAGAGGCACTGGCAGCGGTTGGTATCTGCAACCCGATCACAACACTTATGATCTTATTCTTAAATGGTCTGTGCATGGGAGCTGCTATTTTAATGGGAATGCAGTATGGAGCAAAAGATTATGATACCCTGCACCGCCAGATCAGCACCACCATGCTTTCAGGAGTGGTCTTTTCTGTTACATTGACTGTGCTCTGTTGTTATTTTTGCAGTGCCTATGTTAAAACTGATCCAGGTAGATCCGTCTATTATGGATCTGACAGCAGAATACCTGCGGATCATATTCTGGGGATTGATGTTTACATTTTTATATAACTTCTTTTCCAGTACCTTAAGGGCATTGGGAGACAGTAATTCCCCGCTGTATTTCCTGATCATCAGTGCCGTGTTAAATGTATTTGGCGATCTGTTTTTCGTTATCGTTTTAAAGGATGGAAGCAGGGGCTGTGCTATTTCCACGGTATTAAGTGAAGCTTTATGCAGCCTGTTTTGTGTGATCTATATCCAGAAAAAAGTGCCTCTTCTGCGTCTTGGAAAAAAATGGCTGGTATTTGACAGCCGTCTTTTAAAGAAGACCATTGCCTTTGGCTGGGCATCTGCCATGCAGCAGGCAACTGTGCAGTTGGGAAAATCGGTATCCAGGCGATCGTAAATACCATGGGTGTATCTGTTTCAGCCGCATTTGCGGTTGTCAACCGTATTGACGATTTTGCTTATACACCGGAGCAGAACATTGCTCATGCCATGACTGCCCTTATGGCCCAGAATAAGGGGGCAGGAAAAATCGACCGTATGAAAGAGGGGTTCCGCTGTGGTATCATACTGGAGACCATTTACGGTATCCTGATCTTTATCATCTGTTTTGCGCTTGCAAGACCTCTTATGATGATGTTTGTAAAAGATGAAGAGGTTATTGGACATGGTGTAACTTATCTGCACCTGATTTCTGTAATGTACCTGCTTCCGGCTCTTACCAATGGTATCCAGGGATTTTTCCGTGGCATCGGAGATCTGAAGATCACATTAATAAGCAGCTTTATCAACATGGCGCTGCGTGTTCTGGCAGCTGCGCCTTTAGTACTTATATGGAAAATGGGAATTGAGGCGCTGCCTTATTCTTATCTGGCAGGCTGGATCGGAATGCTGGTTGCCGAGACACCATTACTTTTAAAGACGTATAAGACCTGGGGAAAGAAAGGAGAAACACCATGTTAGAAGGAAGACCATTAAAAGGATATGAATTGGAGCGTTTGAAAGAATTCTTAAAGTCCATGGACCTGGATTATGATACAGGAATTGAATACAGCATCTGCCTGGAAGATGAGGATTACCGCATTATTGCAGCAGGTTCTGTAGAGGAAAATGTATTAAAATGCATTGCCATTTCTCCGGATCATCAGGGAGAAGGGCTGTCCGGCACTATTATTTCCCACCTGACCCAGTATGAGTTTGAAAAGGCAGAAGTCATTTATTAATGTATACAAAACCGAAAAACCAGGCTATGTTTGAGGACCTGGGTTTTTATACCATTTTAAAGACAGACCGGGTTTTGTTTATGGAAAATAAAAAGACAGGTTTTACAGATTTTATGGAAAAAG
>ENA-OQJH01000468-OQJH01000468.1-human-gut-metagenome-genome-assembly--contig:-NODE-468-length-22013-cov-1.854565_pt1 | contig 22013 bp, 24 predicted proteins | sample MGYA00242597_ERZ504763 | MGnify/ENA primary metagenome ERZ504763 (study PRJEB26092, sample SAMD00036359) | human gut metagenome | host: Homo sapiens | study: EMG produced TPA metagenomics assembly of...
CAACAACCGTGAACTGGCTATCAGCTACCTGGATCAGATCAGAGCACGTGCTGGTCTGAAAGGAATCAAGGAGTCATGGGACACTTACTCCAAGTATCCCAATAGATACAAGACACAGGAAGGACTTCGTGAAATCATCCAGCGTGAGCGTGCTATCGAACTGATGTTCGAAGCAGCCGTTTCTGGGATCTCCGTCGATGGAAGACAGCCAATAAGGTATTGAACGAGAAGATCCACGGATGGAACTTGAGGGTGAAACTCCCGCAGAGTATTATTCGCAGAGAACCCTGTATACATTAAAGTTTATCGCTCCGCGTGATTATTTCTGGCCGATTCATCAGAATGACCTGGTAGTCAACCCGAAATTGTTCAGAACCCCGGATGGTAATGTATGTCTCATTTAAAATCAGCAGAATATGATATCACGTAAATTTATAATATGGCTTGCGGCTTGCTTTTCGTTTTCAGTAGTTGCGCAGAAGATATGGTAAAGCCCATTGAAAACGATAAAGACGCCCCTGGCACTGTTCAGGACGTAAAAACAGAAAGCCTTCCGGGAGCTGTGAAGTTCACTTATACACTGCCTTCCGATCCGGATTTGCTGTATGTGTTGGCTAAGTATACTAATAAAACAGGAAAAGTAATGGAGTTCCGTTCCTCGTTTTACACGAACTCCGTTACGGTAGAGGGGTTTGGCGATACGGATACTTATAAAGTAGAACTGTACACTGTAGACCGTAGCGAGAACCGTTCTCAGCCTCAGATAGTGGAAGTCGCTCCGCTGACTCCTCCTATCCTGTCCTGCTACGAGTCGCTATCGGTGGTTTCTGACTTTGGCGGCATGACCTTCGAGATGGACAATAAGTTCAAGTCCGATCTTGCTATCTACGTCTGTACTCCCGATGAGTTAGGCGATATGGTGCTGGCCGAAACATTCTACTCGGCACGTGAAGAGATCGTTTATTCCGTCAGAGGGTATGATGCAGTTCCCCGTCGTTTCGGCATCTTCCTGCAGGATAAATATGGGAATGAGACAGATACGCTGTTCACGGAGCTGACTCCGATCTACGAAAGAGAACTGGATAAGACGAAGTTCAGGGAAATGTATTTGCAGAACGATTCCCGCGTAGATTCGTACGACGGAAAGATGGAATATGTATGGAACGGAAGAATCTCCAAAGATGGTGACAGTGGTGGCGTAGGACTTCACACCGGAACAGGCACGAAAGACGGTCCGGCAGTATTTACCTTCGACCTTGGCGTACTGGCTAAACTGAGCCGTTTTGCATTGTGGGCTATTCAGGACGACAAGCACTTCTATAACGACATGAGCCGAGACGCTACGAAGTATGGGGATGCGCTACGGAACTAACCCCGACGGTAGCTGGGATCAGTGGGTGAAACTGCTCGATATGGAGAATGTGAAGCCTTCCGGTTCGCCTATCGGTATCCTGACGGAAGATGATATCGAAGCTGCGAAAATAGGAGATCAGGCAAATGTTCCTCTGGACATGCCGCGTGTACGCTATATCCGTATCAAATGTCTGAAGAATTGGTCTAACAATTACAACATCTGTTTCACGGAACTCACCTTCTGGGGGAATGATAACGAAGAATAATTCAATGAGTGTTAACCGACTGATTAAAGCAGAAAGAATATGAAACAATTTATCAAACATACGCCCTATCTGGTGTCACTACTGATTCTGTTAGGGATTACATCTTGCACAAAGATGGACGAATATCTGAAATATACGGATGGAAAGGAAATTCTTTATACGGGTATTCCTGATTCTATTGCCATGTATTCCGGTTACAACCGGGTGGTCTTCCGCGGAGTACTGGCATCCGACCCTAAAATAGCCAAGATAAAGATATATTGGAACTTGAAACAGGACTCTCTGGAACAGGATATCCGGAGAGAAGGAAATGATAATGTGCTGATTATACCGATTCCTCTGGAAGAAGGGACCTATAATTTCGAAATGCATACCTATGATAAAGACGGATTGCATCCTTCGGTTCCTTTCAACCTTACCGGAACGTCCTATGGTGACTCCTACAAAGACGGACTGGTCAACCGCTTGGTGAAGAAGGTAGAAAAGATAGAAGATGATGTAACGATCGACTGGTCGCCGGCGGAACCGACAGCTCTTTATACGATGGTGCATTACACCGATAATTCGGGAAAAGTACAGGAACTGAAGATCGAAAACAGCGAAGAAGAAACCGTCCTGAAGGATTACAAGAGTATGACCAAGTTTGATGTGCAGACTTACTTCCTGCCGGATGAAATGTCGATTGATACCTTTAAAACGGCAGTTGTCTCTTACGGAGTCAGTGAAGACATTACCGACTTGTATCTGAAGAACTACAAACGTCCGTTTGAAGGAAGGGATAAGAATGCGGATAATAAATGGGGAATACTCGTTGACTGGGACTTCACTCCCAATATCCTGAATCAGAGTAATGGAAAAGGTGGTTGGTCCGAAGACTGGGGCAATTATTCCATCCATCTGGAATCGAAAGACTGGGATGGAGAAGGAATCACGAATGGTAAGGTTTATCAAAGTTTTGAACTTCCGGCTGGAAATTATCAATTGGAGTGTGAACTCGAAGGGGGCAGTAACGGAATGAACGGATATCTGGCAGCCAGCCGCGGCAGCGTATTGCCGGACATTGACCGATTGAAAGAAGAAGCATTGGGATATAGCCAGTACGGTGACTCCAATATGGGCGGAAAGCATACCCTGACCTTCTCTTTGGCGGAACCTGCTACCGTTTCGGTAGGCTGGGTAGTCACCTTCGGATCGTCTACTTGGATGAAAGTGCTCTATATCAAGCTGATGAATATAGCGGATATAGCCGAATAATTCGGTTCTTATAAGTGCTTGGAATAGTGGATATACACCATATATGCTGCATGCAGGGCATATAGATCCAACGCGCAGGACATATATACGCTACGAGTTGGACATATAGATCCAACAACCAGGATATATATGCGCTGCAAACGACATAATTACGATAAGAAAATAAATAATAATACTATAATCAATAATGTGTATGAGGTTTATAAACGAAAAAAGGTAAATCGCTGGGTATCGGACTTGCAATGGTTGGTTCATTGTTGGTGTCTTCTTTGCAAGCAGGCCCCGTTTATCTGCATAGTGGTGAATCGATTGTTTCCTGGAAGTTAAAGCCGGAGGCGGAAGTCGGAACAAATGTTCCGGCTCTGCTGAACGCAGGTTATGACACATCATCATGGGTGGACGCTGTTGTACCGGGCACTGCTTTTACTTCTTACGTAACGGCAGGACTGGAAAAGGACCCTAACTTTGGGGATAATATTCACAACGTAGACCGTGCAAAGTATGACCGCAGTTTCTGGTATCGTACAGAGTTTAAAGTGCCTGCCGACTTGATAAAGCGCTGACATGGCTCAACTTTAACGGAGTGAACCGTAAAGCGGAAATCTATCTGAACGGACACTTGCTGGGGATACTCGATGGATTTATGCACAGAGGACGTTTCAATATCACGGAAATAGTGAAGAAAGATCAGCCGAACGTACTGGCAGTATTAGTTCACATGCCGCAAACACCGTTGGCAAACTACGGCAGTCCTACTTACTTGTCGAGTGGTGGCTGGGACTGGATGCCTTATGTGCCGGGACTGAATATGGGTATCACGGATAAGGTTTATCTCAGCAACACCGGTACGGCAACGATCATCGATCCTTGGATTCGTACAGACTTACCATTACCCAGCCGCACACGCGCCGATCTGTCGGTGGCGCTGGAAGTGAAAAACAGTTCTGACAAACCATCTAAAGTCGTGGTGAACGGTACGATCACCCCCGGTGATGTGAAGTTCACCAAAGAAGTAGACATTAATCCAGGGGCAACTTCGGAAGTGAAGTTCGACAAACGGTATTATCCGCAACTGGTGATCAACTCGCCGAAACTGTGGTGGCCCAACGGATATGGTGAGCCCAACCTGTATACCTGTAAACTGGAAGTATCCGTAGACGGGAAAGTCTCCGAAACTAAAGACGTCACCTTCGGTATCAAGGAGTATAGCTATGACACAAACAACAACACCCTGCATCTGCACATCAACGGTGTACCTGTATTTGTGAAAGGAGCTAACTGGGGAATGTCGGAATACATGCTGAGATGTCGTGGTGAAGAGTATGACACCAAGCTACGTTTCCATCACGAAATGAATTTCAACATGATTCGTAACTGGCTTGGCTCTACTACCGATGACGAGTTTTACGAAATGTGTGATAAATATGGTTTGATGGTATGGGATGACTTTTGGATTAACTCTAATCCCAATCTTCCTTACGACTTGAATGCGTTCAATAACAATATGATAGAGAAAATCAAGCGTGTCCGTAATCATCCGTCTCTGGCCGTATGGTGTGGTGATAATGAGTCGAACCCGCAGCCCCCGCTGGAAGGCTGGATGGCAGAGAATATCAAAACCTTTGATGGTGGCGATCGTTATTTCCAACCGAACTCACATGCCGGCAACCTGACAGGTAGCGGTCCTTGGGGAGCATTCGACCTCGATTCTATTTCACTGAATATCCTGACGGACTGGAAGGTGATCCGGAGCGTGGCTGGGGATCCGTACGGAAATAGGTACGGCTGTAGTTCCTACTTTCGAAAGTTTCAAGAAGTTTATGCCGGAGAAGGATTGGTGGCCCCGTAATAAGATGTGGGATTTGCACTACTTCGGTCAGTCTGCTTTCAATGCTGCACCGGACAGATATGACGCTTCTCTTGCCAAAGGTTTTGGCGCCCCCTCTGGAATCGAGGACTATTGCCGTAAAGCGCAGCTTATCAATATCGAATCGAACAAAGCTATGTATGAAGGCTGGCTGGACCGTATGTGGGACGACGCTTCCGGTATCATGACCTGGATGGGACAATCGGCTTACCCCTCTATGGTATGGCAGACTTATGATTACTATTATGATCTTACAGGCGCTTACTGGGGAACGAAGTCCGCGTGCGAACCGTTGCATATCCTCTGGAATCCGGTGACGGACGCAGTGAAGGTGGCCAATACTACCGCAGAAAACTATCAGGATTTGAAAGCGGAAGTGACAGTCTACAATATGGACGGAAAAGCGGTTCGGCTTATAGCAAATCCTCTGTTGTTCATTCAGCGTCCAATAGTACGCTGGAGTGTTTTACCATCGACTTTAATAAGGAAAGACCGAACCTGGGATTGAATCAGAAAGTAGTTGTTTCCTCTACTTCCGAAGGCGACCCGTCAATGGCTGTGGATGGAAAGAAAGATACCCGCTGGTCAAGTGCCTACCGTGATAACGAGTGGATATATGTTGATTTGGGCAAGGTACAACCCGTTGGCGGTGTCCGTCTCGACTGGGAGGCATCTTATGGAAAGGAATACAAGATTCAGGTATCGAATGACGCCCAGCAGTGGGAAGAGGCTTACAGCACGAAAAATGGAATCGGTGGTGTGGAGCTGATTACTTTCCCCGAAAAGGATGCACGTTATGTACGTATGTTCGGGTTCAAGAGAGGCTGGTGGTACGGATATTCTCTGTGGAGCTTCGATGTGCTGGGAGGAACCGGTAAGAGCGAAGGTTTGAGCGATGTACATTCATCCGTCTGAAACTGAAGGATAAGAACGGTAACTGATTTCGGAAAATAACTACTGGAGAGGAAATGACCGCAGAGACTTCACTGCTCTGAACCAACTTCCGAGGCCGAACTGAAGTTTCTTCCAAAATGGAACAGAAGGGAGAGAAGGCGGAAATCCGTGCAACAATCGGACTGCCTAAGTCTGCCAAGAGTGTAGCTTTTGCCGTACACGTACAGGCTGTACGCACAGTTGACGGTGAACGTATTCTTCCGGCTATCATGAATGATAATTATTTTACGCTGATGCCGGGTGAAAATAAAGAGATTACTATTAACTTTGACAAGTCTTTGTTGAAAGGCGGTTCTTACAAATTACTGGTTACACCTTATAATAACTAACTTGCTATGACACTGAGAAATATAACTTGTGCTGTAACTTTATGCCTGCTTACTTCGGTACAGGCTGTCGGAAAGACGGAGGTACCACCTTATAAGAATAAATCACTTTCCATCGAGAAGCGTGTAGACGACCTGATGGGACGGATGACACTGCGTGAAAAGGTTCTGCAATTGCAGAACCGGGGCGCAGGCCGTCTGGACGAGATAGACCGTATATTCAACGGTGAGAGTTATGGCTGTACCCACGAAATGGGTACGACTGCGCCGAGTGTGCTGCCATGTACAAAGAACTGCAACAGTACATGCTGACGAAAACAAGGCTCGGAATCCCCATTATTACTTCTGTCGAAGGCATTCAGGGAATCCTGCAAAATAATTGTACGCTGTTTCCGCACGCTTTGGCGCAGGAGTACCTTCAATCCTGCTCTGATCCAGCGCATGACCGAAGCTGCGGGAGAGGAAGCCAAAGTAATTGGTATCCATCAGATTCTCTCGCCCGTACTGGACATTGCCCGTGAACTTCGCTGGGGACGTGTAGAAGAGACCTTTGGTGAAGACCCTTACCTTATTTCCGAAATGGGTATTGCCTTTATCAATGGATATCAGAAAAACCGCATCACCTGTATGCCGAAGCATTTTGTAGCGCACGGCACTCCCTCCGGCGGATTGAACTGTGCGCAGGTCAGCGGTGGTGAACGGGAACTGAGAAGCTTGTATCTCTATCCGTTCCGTCGTGTCATCAAGGAGACGAATCCGTTGGCATTGATGACTTGTTATAGTGCTTATGATGGAGTAGCCATCACAGGTTCTCCTTATTACATGACAGATATTCTTCGTGGTGAACTCGGTTTCAAGGGGTATGTTTATTCCGACTGGGGATCGGTGGACCGCCTTAAAACCTTTCATGCTATCACGCCCGAAACCGATGAGGCCGGACGCCTGGCATTGGAAGCCGGGGTAGACTTGAACATCGACTCTGCTTATGATAACTTCGAACGGATGGTACAGGAAGGCCGTCTGGATATAAAATACATTGACCTTGCCGTTCGCCGTATCCTGACGGTTAAGTTTCAGTTAGGGCTGTTTGATGCGCCTTATGGCGATCCGAAGGCAGTGAGTAAGTTGTCCGCAGTGCGGAGAAGTGGCTTTGGCTAAGGAAATAGCTGACGAGAGCGCTATTCTGCTTGAAAATAAGAATCAGATTCTTCCTTTGGATTTGGCTAAGTATAAGTCAATAGCGTAGTAGGTCCGAACAGCAATCAGACGATATACGGAGATTATGCCTGGACTACCAGAGATACCAAAGAAGGTGTCACTTTGCTTCAGGGATTAAAGGAGGTATTAGGAAATAAAGTAACGGTTCGCCATGCCGAAGGATGTGACTGGTGGAGTAGTAAAAAGGATAAGATAGCGGAAGCGGTGGAAGCCGTTCGCGGCAGTGATCTGGCAATCGTTGCCGTCGAACACGCAGTACCTATCTGGCAGAAGTCCGAAATATTCCACTACCGGAGAAGGATTCGACCTCTCTTCGCTGGAACTTCCCGGAGTACAGGAAGAACTGTTGCAGGAAATCAAGAAAACCGGAAAACCGATGGTTGTCGTATTGATAGCCGGCAAACCATTGGCTATGCTTGGGTAAAAGAGAATGCGACGCACTGTTGGTACAATGGTATGGCGGCGAACAGCAGGGACGTTCGTTGGCGGATATCCTCGTAGGGAAGGTCAATCCGTCGGGACGACTGAATGTATCTTTCCCGCGTAGCACAGGCAATACTCCTTGCTTCTACAATCATTTTATCACAGACCGTAATGAACCGTTCGACCAGCCGGGCAGTCCCGAAGAACCGAAAGGACATTATATCTTTGACGCCCCCGACCCGTTATGGAGCTTTGGCAGCGGACAGAGTTACACTACTTTTGAATATGTGGATTGTGCGTTGAGTGATTCTGTATTGACCGACAAGGATCAACTGACGGTAACGGTAAAAGTGAAGAACACCGGCAAGATGGATGGCAAAGAGGTAGTGCAACTGTATGTACGCGACCGCTTCAGTTCCGTGGCTACTCCTATCCGCCAGCTGAAAGCATTCAGGAAAGACTGATCAAAGCCGGTGCAACAAACACTCTCACACTGAAACTTCCCATCTCGGAGCTGGCACTTTGGAATGCCCGTATGCAGGAAGTGGTGGAACCGGGAGAGTTTGAGATTCAGATAGGAAGTGCCGCTGACAATATCCACTTCACGAAGGTGATAACTGTGAAGGGAAAATGACACCGAACGACAAAAAACGAAGAGGTCTGTTTCTGACGATAGGGTTGTTTATACTGCCGATTCAGCTGGTCATTAATCATTTCTATGGCGGTATTACGGTGAAATCTTTCATCGTGATACTGGTTGGCTGGCTGATCAGTATAGGCATGTTGTTTCTGGTCTTTCGTTCGGCATGTAGAAGATGAAGCTTGAGTATATACTTAAAACAATGATTATGAATACAAGAATCCTTTGCGTATGGATAGCGCTTCTGACTTGTCAGATAGCGGGTGCACAAACAAAGAATGTGACATGGGGAGATCAGGGAAACGGCACGTATATCAATCCGATATTGAATGCGGACTATTCCGATCCGGATGTCATCAGGGTAGGCGATAAGTATTATATGGTAAACTCGGACTTTCATTATATGGGCATGCCGGTGCTGGAATCCGATGATATGATTAACTGGAAGATTATCAGTCAGGTGTACCGACGCCTGGACTTTCCGGACTGGGATACGAACGGAAATTATGGAGGAGGCTCATGGGCCCCCTCTATCCGTCATCATGACGGGAAGTTCTGGATTTACTTCTGTACTCCCCGTGAAGGGCTGATGATGAGTACGGCTACCGATCCTCACGGCCCTTGGTCACCTTTGCATTGTGTGAAACGGATTGGCGGATGGGAAGACCCTTGCCCGATATGGGATGACAATGGTCAGGCTTATCTGGGACGGAGCCAGTTGGGAGCCGGACCTATCATCTTGCATAAGATGAGCGCCGACGGGAGGACCTTGGAAGATGACGGACACGTGATCTATACCGGTCCGGTGGCAGAAGGTACCAAGTTTCACAAGCGGGACGGATATTACTATATCAGTATTCCCGAAGGCGGAGTAGGTGAGGGATGGCAGACAATTCTGCGTTCGAAAAACATCTACGGTCCTTACGAGAAGAAAGTGGTACTGGAAAAAGGTTCTACCAATGTCAACGGACCTCATCAAGGTGCACTGGTAGATACTCCCGAAGGTGAGTGGTGGTTCTATCACTTCCAGTTGACGGAACCGCTGGGAAGAGTCGTGCATCTGCAACCTGCACATTGGAAAGACGGATGGCCCGTGATTGGGGTGGACATCGATATGAACGGCATAGGCGAACCGGTAAAAGTCTGGACAAAACCGAATACCGGAAAGAAAGTGCCTGTAAGCTTCCCGCAGGGAGGCGATTCCTTTGATTCGCCCGAGCTGAACTTGCAGTGGCAGTTCAATCATAATCCTTCTGACGCCGACTGGAATCTGACGGAACGAAAAGGATGGTTACTGTTGAAAGCTCTGAAAGCGGATCATCTTCGGGCATCACGCAATATGCTGACACAGAAGTGTATCGGATACGAGGGGACGGTTACGACAGAAATGGATATGAGTTCTTGGACCGAGGGACAACGTGCCGGACTATTCTGTATAGGCAATTTGTTCAATGGCATTGGAATACTCAAAGAGAATGGCAAGAACTATCTGTATCTGGAGAATAATGGTAGTGTGGAGAAAGTAAAGCCGGTAAGCGGTAAGAAGATTTATTTCAGAGCAACGATGAATGCACGTACCAACCAGCATCAGTTGTACTATAGCACGGACAATAAGAACTTTACTCCTTGTGGAGAAGCTTATTCGCTGAGATTCGGTGACTGGAAAGGTGCCCGTGTCGGTCTGTACTCATACAACACGCTTCGTGACGGAGGAAATGCTTTCTTCAACTGGTTCACTTACGACTTTAACTGATTTAGTTCGTTCACAACTTTAATTGATTCAGCCATCCACAATTTTAACGACTTGATTTATAAACCTTATTAAATGTATATCATGAAAGTGAGAATCCTTTTTTTAATCTGTTTCCTTAGTATCACCTGTCTTCTGAACGCGGCGGACAAGCCTGTCATTCAGATTCATACGGATAACAGTAGTCTGATCTTCCGCGTAGCCGACAACGGGCGGTTATACCAAAGCTATCTGGGCAAAAGCTGAACCATGAGGCCGATATTTCTCATCTTCCGCAAGGGACGGAAGCCTATATCACCCACGGTATGGAGGATTACTTTGAACCTGCCATTCATATCCTTCACAATGACGGTAATCCGTCACTTCTGTTGAAGTATGTCTCTCATGAGACGAAAGCGGTGTCGCAAGGAGTTAACGAAACCATTATCACCCTGGGAGATGATAAATATCCGGTTACGGTAAAGCTGCATTACGTCACTTATCCTGCCGAGGATATCATTAAAACCTATACGGAAATCAGCCATAAAGAGAAGAAGCCGTAGTGCTTCACCAATATGCCTCTAGTATGCTTCATCTGAACCGTGCGAAGTATTATCTGACTGAATTTTCGGGCGACTGGGCTCACGAAGCTAATATCTCCGACCAGCCGTTGGAGTTTGGTAAAAAGTGCTCGATACCAAACTGGGCGCCCGTGCCAACATGTTTACCCCTCCGTTCTTCCAGCTTTCTTTGGACCAGCTGGCTACGGAGAATTGTGGTGAAGTGCTGGTAGGTACATTGATGGACCGGCAATTTCCGCTTTACTTTCGAAGTGGACAACAAGAATGAATTGCGTATCATTTCGGGTATCAACTTATGCCTCTGAATATTATCTTCCGGCAGGTGTCGTGTTCCGTACCCCCGATTTCTATTTTACCTATAGTGCAAATGGTAAGGGCAAAGCCAGCCGTAATTTCCACGATTGGGCACGCCGTTATCAGTTGAAGGACGGAGATGAAACCCGTATGACCTGTTAAATAACTGGGAAGCGACTTATTTCGATTTTAATGAGGAGAAACTGATAGGACTGATTGGCGATGCCGCAGGGCTCGGAGTGGATATGTTCTTGCTGGACGACGGCTGGTTTGCCAATAAATATCCGCGCAGCAGCGATCATCAAGGCTTGGGAGACTGGGATGAAACGGCAGATAAACTGCCCAACGGTATCGGGCGTCTGGTCGAAGAAGCTACAAAGAAGGGTATCAAGTTCGGTCTGTGGATAGAACCGGAAATGGTGAATCCGAAGAGTGAGCTTTATGAGAAACATAAAGACTGGGTCATCCATCTTCCAATCGGGATGAATATTACTTCCGTAATCAGTTGGTACTTGACCTGAGCAATCCGAAAGTGCAGGACTTCGTATTTGGAGTAGTAGATGATTTGATGACTAAATATCCCGGTATTGCTTTCTTCAAATGGGATTGCAATAGCCCGATCACTAATATCTACTCTTCTTATCTGAAGGAGAAGCAGTCGCACTTGTACATCGACTATGTTCGCGGTCTGTATAATGTACTGGAACGTATTAAAACGAAGTACCCTGATCTGCCGATGATGCTTTGTTCGGGCGGTAGCGGGCGTATCGACTATGAAGCGCTCAGATACTTCACTGAGTTCTGGCCGAGTGATAACACGGACCCTATCGAACGTCTGTTTATCCAATGGGGATACTCTCAGCTTTTCCCGGCAAAAACTCTTTGTGCACATGTCACTACATGGAATCATGATGCAAGTATCAAATTCCGTACAGACGTAGCAATGATGGGCAAACTTGGTTTTGATATCAAATTGTCGGACCTCAATGATAATGAGAAGAAGTTCTGCCGTGATGCGGTCACCAACTACAATCATCTTAAACCGGTAGTGCTCGAAGGAGACATGTATCGCTGGTATCTCCTTATAGCGGAAATCATACTTCCACACAATATGTGGGGAAAGATAAGAAGGGAGCTGTTGTCTTTGCATTCGATATTTATTCCCGTTATGGCGAGAAACTGTTGCCTGTCCGTCTGCAAGGACTGGACGCCGGTCGGCAGTACCGGGTGAAGGAAATCAATCTGATGCCGGGTACTAACTCTTCTCTGCAAGGAAACGGTGAGTTATTCTCTGGTGAATATCTGATGACGGTAGGACTGAATATATTTACAGGTCAGCGTCTGAACAGCAGAGTTATAGAAGTAGTTGCTGAATGACAGGACCGATGGAAATCCGTTAATCACTTGACAAACGCCTTTTATTGTTGTATATTTGTAGTTCCAAACCTGAACTGAATAATATAAGAACGATAAATAAAATGAGAAAATTAGTGTGGAATCATCGGCTGCGGTGGTATAATATAGTAACAAATAGTACTTATCTCTCTGACGTATAGCCGAGGATAGGATGCTTCGATATAGGAAAAGGCTGCAAACTTTGTGAGGTTTGCAGCCTTTTTTGTATTATAAATTCAATCCAGATTCTACAAATTCCTATTTTAAAGTTTATAATAAACGAGGGGGACGTTTATAATAAACGATCACAGTATTTATTATAAACCCGGTTGCCGTTTATGCATTGAACTGTAATTATTTTCGTATGCTTGGAAGTGTGTAATTGGAATAAAATAAAATGCTGGTAATTATAGTGAACATGTATGCGTCTGTGATCTGTCAGATATGAAGTAAAATGAAAGAACAACGGCTTTCTTTTTTCAAGTTTGTGCTTTATTCTTTTTCTAAGGGAGGTGAAGACGGTGATCATTTTTGATATTCAGCAGTCTGGATTCTTACAGCGGACAGACGGTTATTCCTCTAAATGCAAAAGTTTTAATTTCCTTCCATCTATTTAAGAGTATTTACCTTATCTTTGTTGCCGAAATAAAATATGATCATGAGGAACACATTGTATATTCTATTGGCATTGGTTACTTTATTTCTGCAAAAGGTAAGCGGAGAAGAGAATTCTAGTTATTATTTTACTCACATAAATGGAGATAACGGGCTTTCGTCGAGTAACGTGAAAGCGATTATCCAGGATAGCTACGGTTTTATGTGGTTCGGAACGAAGAATGGTCTCAATCGTTTTGACGGTACTTCCATCCTGCGGATGAACTGCGAAGATCATCAGTTAAAGAAAGGCAATAATAACATTTCCGCTTTGTATGAGGATGCCAACCGCACACTTTGGGTGGGTACGGACAGGGGTGTCTATTTGTATCATCCGGCTTCTGATGTATTCACCCATATAAACCAAAAGACAAAAGAGGGTAAAACAATGGATAACTGGGTGTCGGCCATCGTAGGCGATACACAGGGTAATATATGGGTTATTATCCCCGATCAGGGAATATTCCGTTATAAAGACAACGAATTATATTTTTATGAAATCAGCAATAGGAGACAATTTAAGCAGGAATCTCCCAATTGTATTTGTGTCCGTGAAAATGGGGAAGTCTGGATTGGCTTCTGGGGATTAGGAATCTGTCGTTATAATCCGCAGAATGATTCGTTTGAACAGATAGTGGAGGATAGGGACGGACGTCCGTTGGTGGGGAAGAATATTAATTCTATCTGCGAGTATGGCGATTGGCTGATAATGGCTGCCAATGAAGGGGAATTGATAAAATATAATACGAAATCCCATGTCTTGGAAGATATAAAAGTAGCAGGAGCCGATAATACGTTCTATACTACGGTAGCCTATATGAAAGGTAAAATCTGGCTGGGAACCTTCAATGGACTGTACGTCATTGATGAAAAGAAGAACGAAGTCGTTTCGTTGAAGGAAGACTGATGCGTTCGTTCAGCCTGTCGGATAAGATGATTTATTCGATGTGTCAGGATAGTGAAGGAGGGATATGATCGGGACATTGTTTGGCGGAGTGAACTACTTACCCAACCGGAATCTGCAATTCGATAAGTTCGTACCCGGAAGCTCCGGAAATTCACTGAATACCAAACGTATCCGTGAACTGGCGGAAGATGTGAAAGGCAATATCTGGATCGGTACGGAAGATGCGGGAATCAGTGTGTTGAATGTAGAGAACGGTGTGATAAGGCAGGTAAAGGACCATAAATCCGGAAATCATCTGGTAACTTTGGCAGTAGTCCCTTTTCAGGATCAGATATATTGCGGGTTGTTCAAAGCCGGACTTGACGTTATTCAGGTTCCGGGATACACTGTCAGGCATTATACTCCGTCGGAACTAAAGATCGGAGAAGGCAGCGTATATGTTTTCCATATAGACAGGAAAGGACGTAAATGGCTGGGAACAGGCTGGGGACTGTATGTTGCCGAGGCTGGTTCATTTAATTTTGTGAATGTCAAGGAGACCGGATACAACTGGATTTTCGATCTGTGCGAAGGGAAAGACGGTTCTGTCTGGATTGCCACGATGGGAAGTGGCGTGTGGAGATATTCGCCTCAGACCGACTCCTATAAAAAGTATGAAAGCAAGGAAAATGAACCGATGGGTTGAGTTCAAACTCAGTCAGCTCCGTTATGCAGGACAGTAAAGGACGTGTCTGGTTTTCTACCGACCGGGGCGGAATCTGCTATTACAATGAAGAAAAGGATAACTTTGTCACCTATTCAATAAAGGAAGGATTGCCCGACGATGTTGCCTACAAGATTCTGGAAGATGAAGAAGGAAATCTATGGTTTGGGACGAACCGCGGACTCGTTCGCTTTCATCCCGACAAGAATGATATACGTGTTTTTACGACAAAAGACGGGCTGTTGGGGAATCAGTTCAATTATAAATCGGCTTTGAAGGCGCGCAATGGCAAATTCTATTTTGGGGGCATAGACGGACTGGTCGCTTTCGACCCGAGAGAAGCGAAGACGGATGATTTTGTGCCGCCTATTTATATCTCCAAATTCAGTATATATAATAAGGAGGTGACAGTGCATACTGCCGATTCACCTTTGAAGGAATGTATCACGCATACCGATCGTATCGTATTGAATTATGATGAGTCGAATATTAGTTTCGACGTGGCGTTACTCAGCTATTCTACCGCTGAGGCTAACCAATATTACTATCGGATGGCTCCGATCGACAAGGACTGGATTAAAGCCGCTACCAATCAGAATATATCGTATGCGAATTGCCTCCGGGACAATATACCTTTCAAGTAAAGGCAACGAGTAACGATAATGGAGGGCAATTTGTCGAACGCTCCTTGTCTATTGAAATACTACCGCCCTGGTGGTTCTCCCCTTGGGCATACGTATTCTATTTTATCTGGCTTGTCTGCGTGGTGGTATCCTGGTTCTTCTGGTATAAACACCGGAAGGAAAAGGAAATGGAAGAGCGTCAGAAACTGTTCGAGATAGAGAAAGAAAAAGAGCTGTATGAGTCTAAGGTCAATTTCTTTACGGAGATTGCCCACGAAGTGCGTACTCCGCTTACTTTGATCAATGGTCCGCTGGAGACGTTGCAGGAGATGGAAATTGCCGACCCTAAGATTCAGAAGAATCTGTCGGTGATTACGCAAAACACCAATCGCCTGCTGACACTGACGGGTCAGCTGCTTGATTTTCAGAAGATAGGCGCTCATAAATTTGAGATGACGATGGAATGTGTGGATATTACGTCGCTGCTTCGTGAAACAGTTGCACGCTTTGAACCTACTATATCCAAGAAGAACAAAGAACTGGCTCTTCATATTCCGGAAGAATCCATAGAAGCGGTCGTTGATAAGGAGGCTATTACTAAGATTCTGAGTAATCTTTTGAATAACGCTTTAAAATATGCCCGTCATTCTATTTGCGTGGAATTGCAGAGAGAGACGGAGGCATTCCTTGTGCGGGTGACCAGTGACGGTGATAAGATACCGGCGGAGATTAGTCAGCAGATATTCGAACCGTTCTATCAGGCAGCGAAAAAAGACTCCGCCTCATTCGGTGTCGGCATAGGACTTCCGTTGGCACGTTCGTTGGCATCTCTTCATAGAGGCAAGCTATATCTGGACTCAGAGCATGAAGATAATTCTTTCGTTCTTTCTGTTCCTCTGGTCGAAAATACCTTGCGGTCTTTGCCCAAGTTGGAAGAGATAACGGTCGAGACAGATACCTGGGTGAAGGGGTGCCGGTAGAGGCGGAAATGAAAAGTTACGTTTTGTTGCTGGTAGAAGATAATGAGACCATGCTGGAATTTATGTCCGAACGCCTGCTGGAGGTTTTTTACGGTGGAAACGGCAAAAAATGGACAGGAAGCACTGGAAGTGTTGAGGAGCAGACGGGATTTGATCTGGTCATCAGCGATATCATGATGCCCGTTATGAACGGGTGGGAGTTGTGTAAGGAGATAAAGTCGGATATGGACCTGAGCCATATTCCCGTCATCTTCCTGACAGCCAAGAATGATATCGACAGCAAGATCAACGGCTTGAAGATAGGTGCGGAAGCTATGTAGAGAAACCGTTCTCTTTCAACTACCTCAAAACGCAGATCGTATCCTTGCTGTATAACCGTCAGAAAGAACGCGAAGCATTCTCCAAGCGTCCGTTCTTCCCGACGAATAAGATGCAGATGAATAAGGTGGATGAAGAGTTTATGAATAAAGTGATTCGTACCATCGAGGAAAATATCATAGATACCAATCTGAACGTAGAGCATCTTGCCGAGATTCTGGGCATGAGTCGTTCCAGTCTGCTGCGGAAAATAAAGATGCTTTCCAATCTGTCTCCTGTGGACTTCATCCGTTTAATCCGATTGAGGAAGGCTGCCGAACTGATTCATGAAGGTAAATACCTGATTGGAGATATCTGCTTTATGGTAGGTATCAACTCACCGTCCTATTTCAGCAAGCTTTTCCTGAAACAGTTTGGCATGACACCTAAAGATTTCGAGAAACAAAGTCAGGCAGACAAAGAAAAGATAGACATGCCTTCGTGACCGTCCGGGTGCACTATAACAAATGATGCACAAAAATGAAACATCTGCGGAAAATATGCTTCAGATGTAGTCTGGTGCTGCAAAAATGGTATTTTTTGCAGTGATTTTTATTATACCGCCTATATATATACTCCTACTTTTGCCATCGTTCCGGATAAGGAAAGATAACCCTTTCGGTGAACGGATTGATTTATCCTTAAATGTGAACTCTAATACTAATTTAAAATTCTGATACATGGAAAAAATCAGGCTTATCTATTTGACTTTGATTTTATTTTGCTGCTGCCAGCTGTCGGCACAGAATAAGACAGTTACCGGACAGGTAACGGCAGCAGGTTCCGAAGAACCGATTATCGGTGCGAGTGTAGTGGTGAGGGGTACTTCCAATGGTACTATCACCGATGTTGATGGAAACTTTTCTCTTTCAGTCCCTGTAGGGAAAGAACTTCAGATTTCTTATATCGGGTATATTACTCAATATGTAAGGGTTCCTAAGAATAATAAGGTGGCTGTAGTGCTGGAAGAAGACAGTAAGGCTCTCGATGAAGTCGTGGTGGTAGCTTTCGGTACACAAAAGAAAGAGAGTATGATCAGCTCCATCGAGACGATCAAGCCCGCAGAGCTGAAAGTACCGTCCAGTAACCTGACGACTGCTCTTGCAGGTCGTATGTCCGGTGTGATTGCCTATCAGCGTAGTGGAGAGCCGGGAAAAGATAACGCAGACTTCTTTATCAGAGGTGTCACGACCTTCGGATACAAAAAAGACCCGTTGATTCTGATTGACGGTATCGAAACGACTACTACCGAGCTGGCACGTCTGCAACCGGACGATATTGCCGCATTCTCTATTCTGAAAGATGCTACTGCTACGGCATTATACGGTGCCCGTGGTGCCAATGGTGTTATTCAGGTAGCCACGAAGGAAGGTAAGGAAGGAGCGACTAAGTGTCTATTCGTGTAGAGAACTCATTCTCTTCCAATACCAAGAATGTGGAACTGGCCGATCCGATCACCTTTATGCAGCTTGCCAATGAAGCGGTCAGAACCAGAAACCCGCTGGCTCCTTTGGCATATTCGCGTGAGAAGATAGACAACACGATCAAAGGTACGAATCCGTATGTCTATCCTGCCAATGACTGGAGAAAACTTTTAGTAAAGGATATGACCGCCAATCAGCGTGTTAACATGAATGTCAGCGGTGGTGGTAAGCTGGCAAGATACTATATTGCAGCTTCTTTTTCCAAAGATAACGGAAACCTGAAGAGCAATTCGATGAATGGTTTCGATAATAACATTAATCTTCGTTCTTATCAGTTGCGTTCGAACATTAATATTAACCTGACAAAGACGACGGAAGCTGTCGTACGTCTTTCCGGTACTTTTGACGACTATCGCGGACCTCTGGACGGAGGAGATGTGATGTATAAGAAGATAGTCCGTTCCAACCCTGTATTGTTTCCTGCCTATTACCCGTCGGATGCACTGCCTACGGCGAAGCACTTGCTGTATGGTAACGCTATCCGTGAGACGGAGGCGAACTATACCAATCCTTATGCCGAACTGACAAAAGGATATAAAGACTACTCCCGTTCTACAATGGATGCACAGTTTGAGTTAAAGCAAGACTTATCCTTTATCACGAAAGGGCTGAACATCCGTGGATTGTATAATACTTCCCGCTACTCTTATTTCGACGTTAACCGTTCGTTCAATCCTTATTATTATAATGTAAGTTCGTATGATAAAAAGACGAATCAATATAATATCGGTCTGCTGAACGAGAAGTCCAATCCGACAGACTATCTGGGATATAGCGAAGGCTGGAAAGATATACAGTCTACCACCTATATAGAAGCTGCTATGCAGTATAATCGTAGTTTCGATATTCACGAAGTCAGTGGCTTGCTGGTATATCAGCAGCGCGAAAAGATCAATGCGAACAGCGGTTCTTTGCAGAAGTCTCTGCCTTACCGTAATCAGGGTTTGTCCGGTCGTTTTCACTTATAGTTACGACAGCCGTTATATGGCAGAGCTGAACTTCGGTTACAACGGTTCCGAGCGCTTCTATAAAACGAACGTTGGGGATTCTTCCCCGCAGCCGGCTTGGCTTGGGTAATCTCTAATGAGAAATTCTGGCGTCCGATGAACAAGGTGATCCCTAAATTGAAACTGAAAGCAACCTACGGTCTGGTAGGTAATGATGCGATTGGAGACGAGAATGACCGTTTCTTCTATCTCTCCGAGGTAGATCCGAATGATTCAGGTAAGGGATATTGGTTTGGAACCAACTTTGACGAAGGAAAACCGGGAGTGACGGTGAAGCGTTACGATAACCGCCTTATCACTTGGGAACGGGCGAAAAAAGCAAACTACGGTTTGGAGCTTACTTTGTTTGATGCCTTGAATATTCAGCTGGACTACTTTACAGAGCATCGTACGAACATTTTGATGGACAGAGCTTCTATCCCGCTGATATGGGTCTGGCTGCCAAAGTACGTGCCAATGTGGGTGAAGCGAAAGCAAACGGAGTAGACTTGTCAGTGGATTATAATAAGTTCTTCCGCAATGGGTATTGGTTGCAGGCACACGGTAACTTTACCTATGCGCACAGCGAATTTCTGAAATATGAAGAACCCGCCTATAACGAGAAATACAGAAGCCATATCGGTCAATCGTTGAACCAATGGTACGGTCTTATCGCCGAACGTCTCTTTATTGATGAATACGATGTGCAGAACTCCCCGAAACAAACCTTTGGCGAATATGGAGCCGGTGACATCAAATATCGGGATGTGAATGGTGACGGACAGATTACCGATGCCGACATGGTTCCGCTGGGATATCCTACAGTACCCGAAATTGTCTACGGATTCGGTTTCTCATTCGGTAATCAGCGATTTGATATCTCGGCTTTCTTCCAAGGTTCGGCACGTTCTTCCTTCTGGATAGATGCGAAGGCAACTTCTCCGTTCCAGCACATCAATCCTACGGATGACGATCCTTATCATCAGGATATTCCTTTATTGAAAGCTTATGCCAACGACCACTGGTCGGAAGTAACCGTAACCTGTATGCTATGTGGCCCCGTCTGAGTACGACAGTGATTGAAAATAACGTGAGAACCAGCTCTTGGTTTATGCGTAACGGTGCATTCCTGCGGTTGAAAACGCTGGAAGTAGGCTACACACTGCCGGAAAGCTGGACGAAGAAGGCCTATATATCATCCGCACGTGTTTATTGCAGCGGAAACAACCTGCTCCTCCTTAGCGGATTTAAACTATGGGACATCGAAATGGGAGGTTCCGGACTGGGATATCCTATTCAGAGAGTCATCAATCTGGGTGTACAAATTAACTTCTAAAATCTAGGAAAGCATGAAAATAGAATGATATACCAAATGAAGAATAAGGTCAGAAACCTGACATACTTCCTTCTGTTGATTGGAGGAACAGCATTGACACAATCCTGCAGCTATCTGGATGTAGTGCCCGATAAGATAGGAACGATTGATAACTCGTTTACAAACCGCAACGAGGCGGAAAAGTATCTGAATACTTGTTACTCATACATTCCGGGCAATGACAGCCCATACAATAATGTCGCTCTGATGGGTGCGGACGAACTCTGGAGTTATTACCCTCTTACTCCGTACAACGACTTTGGCCCTTGGAAGATTGCACTGGGACGTCAGAATGTCAATGACCCTTTATGTAACATGTGGTATGTATATTACCGTGGCATCCGTGATTGCAACATCTTTCTGGAGAACGTATCAGACATGAGCAAAGTAGGAGATTTGACTCCTTCCATGCGGAAGAGATGGCTTGCCGAAGTGAAATTTCTGAAAGCATATTATCATTTCTGTCTGTTCAGAATGTACGGTCCTATCGTGATTGCTGATGACAATCTCCCGATTTCGGCTACTCCGGAAGAAGTGAGAAAGAAACGTGAGCCGGTAGATAAGGTAGTGCAGTACATTGTAGATTTGCTGGACGAATGTCTGGAAGATCTTCGAGAGTGATTTCCAACAAAGGTAGTGAGTTGGGTCGTGTGACGCAGATCGCAAACCTGACTCTGAAAGCCAGACTGCTGGTAACAGCTGCCAGTCCGTTGTTCAATGGCAATAAGGATTATGCAAACTATGTGGATAAGGATGGAGAACATTTGTTTAACTCCACCGAAGATCCGACTAAGTGGGATGCCGCCATTGCCGCGTGCGAAGCCGCCATTGAAGCCAGTCAGGACCCGGAATTAGGATTAGAATTATACTCCTACAAAAGCAACCTGATCCTGTCGGATGAAACCAAATGCCAGCTTAGCATTCGCAACAGCGTAACAGAAAAGTGGAATACAGAACTGATCTGGGGACTTTCTTCACGTTCGGACGCACACTTGCAGAGTCTTTGTATGACCCGTGTCGGAGCTTACCCCAACAATATGTGGGGAGGACAGGAAATGCTGAACCCTACAATGGAAGCTACGAATCTGTACTACACAAAGAACGGTGTCCCAATGGACGAAGATAAAACATGGAATTATGCCGACCGTTTCAAAGTAAAGATGCACACCAACGAGCAACCATACGAACTGGCATCTTATTATGAAACAATACAGATGAACTTTGACAGAGAACCTCGCTTCTATGCCAATATCGGTTTTGACGGTTGCACCTGGTATCAGTATAACTGTCCATCAGACAGTGAAAAAGACATCTGGACAGCGAAGAACCGCGCCGGACAAGCACAGGGGAAACTGGGAACCAACAGCTATACAACCACTGGATACTGGACCAAAAAACTGGTCAGCGCCACTTATGAAGTTACCCAAAGCAGCTATACGACCGAAAGATTCCCTTGGCCGGAAATGCGTCTTACTGACTTATACTTACTTTATGCCGAAGCCCTGAATGAGAAAGACGACGCAACAACCGTGAACTGGCTATCAGCTACCTGGATCAGATCAGAGCACGTGCTGGTCTGAAAGGAATCAAGGAGTCATGGGACACTTACTCCAAGTATCCCAATAGATACAAGACACAGGAAGG
>ENA-OQJH01000469-OQJH01000469.1-human-gut-metagenome-genome-assembly--contig:-NODE-469-length-22010-cov-3.031623_pt1 | contig 22010 bp, 17 predicted proteins | sample MGYA00242597_ERZ504763 | MGnify/ENA primary metagenome ERZ504763 (study PRJEB26092, sample SAMD00036359) | human gut metagenome | host: Homo sapiens | study: EMG produced TPA metagenomics assembly of...
TTCTTCCTTCTTTCTCTCACCTCCTTCTCCTTACGTCTGATGCCGACGTAGACATCAACTTCTCCACATCCCCGGGCTTGTAATAGAACTTGCGCTGGAGGCGGGTGAACGCCAGCCGTCCGGTATCGCGGAGAGTCTGCAGGGTACGCGGCGAGATGTCAAGGCGCAGGCAGACATCCTGGCCGTCCAGTCACTCTCCGGGTTCCTTACAGCGGTTTCTCTCATACAATCTGTCCACACGTGCGGACAGGTTCTCGCGCGCGCCAGCATCCTCTCAAGGACACCGGCCTCGATGTAGCATATTTCCATATTTTCAACTCGTTTAAATATCAGTGCGAATATAAGGGAAGAAACCATGAGAGGCAAGCACGACCGGCACACTGGCAGGAATAGTCATGGATAGTCGGTTTTTGTCATATGGGAAGGAAAAAGAAAGCCGAAGCAGGTCTGGATCCACTACCCCCTTTGGGTATGTGAAAGGAACGTTGTGGTGAAAGAAAAAACTCCTTTTCACACATGGATGAGGCAATGCCGGAAGTCCGGCAATAAAAAATGTGGCTTCTCTATCCGGGTAAATGCCATGATTACAGACTTCTTCCTGTTCCTATACCATCAGGTCGGTTACCTTCAGGTTAACAACTTATCCAACCTGTGATAGATCCGGATGTGAAAAGATTACTTTGGCTGGCTATTACAATATAATAAGTAGAATCATGTCAAATCTACTGCTGCTATTGTTTGTTGATAATGGCTGGCAGTAGAACAAACTTTCGTTAAACCAATACGTTCATTATTTATTATCAAGTTTTTAGACTACCTTTGTATTTTATTAACTCATTTACCAAACATTATGGGACTACTCAAACCGAATCAAGTTTTGAACAAAGCATATAGACAGGTTGCGATTGAAACAACAGATTTTGACTTATTCAAAAATGCCCTTCGCACATTGAGAGACAATATTGTGGATGGGCAAAGAGAACACACGCAAAAAGAACATTTACGTAATTTTCTGAGTGAAACGTTCTACAAGCCATACTACATGGCTCCCGAAGAAGATATTGATTTGGCTATCCGATTGGATAAAACTATCAAGTCCAATATAGGGTTATTGATTGAAGTAAAGAGTACCACCAACAAAGGTGAGATGATTTCTAATGACAATCTTAATCGTAAGGCTTTGCAGGAATTATTGCTATACTATCTTAAAGAACGTGTCAATAAGAAGAACAATGATATTAAATATCTCATCGCTACTAATATTCATGAATTCTTTATTTTTGATGCCCATGAGTTTGAACGCAAATTCTATCAGAACAAACAATTACGTCGTGAGTTTCAAGACTTTGTGGATGGACGCAAAACCAGTAACAAAACCGATTTCTTCTATACTGAAATTGCAACAACCTATATTGAGGAGGTGAAAGATAGCCTTGAATACACTTACTTCAACTTACAAGACTATCAACACCTGCTTGATAGAACAGACAGTAGCGCTTCACGCAAACTTATCGAACTTTATAAGATATTCAGCGATACACATCTTTTGAAGCTATCGTTCCAAAATGACAGCAATTCGCTCAACCGTGGATTCTACACTGAGCTGCTACACATTATTGGTATTGAGGAACGCAAAGAGAATAATAAAACCGTGATTGTACGCAAAGCTGTGGAACGGCGTGACGAGGCTTCATTACTAGAGAATACTATTAACCAACTGGATGCAGAAGATTGTTTGCGTCACATAAATGGTCGTATAAGTTCAGCCGTCCGAACACGTTCATCTTCTGTTTGACAATTCGCTAGTATCTCATCACGCTTTTCGGTAGAAATGATAAAAGCATCATTGAAACCAGTTTTTATCCCATAGTTGATTTGGATGTTCCAATCCTTCAAGGGTATTTCCACAGACTCAATCTTCTGCTTGATGCTCTGTTCAATGGGAGACAATATCACCCATGGGATAGAATCTGCAAAGTTACACTTCACGCCTTGTTGCTGCACGAAATCGCTCAAATTATTCAAGCCATTCGAATCTTGTACCAAACAAGCTTGTGTGTTAAAAATATTTGCTGCTTTTTGAGATAAAAGAATATTTGCTTCTACCGTTATTGCATCGAATATTTTTATACCTGCAAAATCTACCAACATAATAGGATTGGTCTTGCTTGCGAAATAACCTCGCAAGGCTTCACCATACCCTGCACGCATCCATTTATTAGACGTGATATAGCAAAGAAAACCATTGGGAGTAAGCAGGTTCATACCCAACTCATAGAAGAGGCAGTAAATATCACCAGTGCGTGCATAAGTTATGTAACCCATGCATTCTAATACATCGGCACTCTTACCCATAGATTGTAACTGAATGTAAGGTGGATTGCCAATGATACAGTCAAATCCCAAGAAGTTGCCTTCGGCATCGAGTACTTCTGGAAACTCTATACGCCATTCGAATCACCAAGATAAATTTTGTTGGAGCGTATTTCCTCAAATATATTTTCTAAAGTCGCAATTTCTTTCTTTAAATCGGCAATGCGCTTGTCCGACGCTTTCTTTCCTTTTTTGTCGGTTCAAACAGTTGAGGCGCTTGTAAGTTTGCCAACTCAGAGCGGCGTTTGTTCAATCTAACCAATCGTGCATCCCGGCGGTTGATCTCTGTTTTCAGTTTCGACTTGATTTCTGTTATAAACGTTTCCAAATCCTGCTTTTCGCTTTTACTTTGGGCATTTTTATATTTAGCTACAGCCTCCTTATATTGGCTGATGCTGATACTAGACTCTCGCAGTACGGTCTGAATACTGTCTGTCAAAGCGAATCGGTGAAGCAAAGAATTTCCACATTTGATGTTAATGTCGATATTTGGTAAGGTTTCTAAATAAGTGTAATTACTTTCAGCCGTATAGTAAGCATTCTTCAACAATTCAATCCACAGTCGTAGGCGGCAAATCTTCACAGAGTTGGGGTTAATATCAACGCCAAATAAACAGTTCTCAATGATTTGACGCTTCTCCTTGAAAAGAGTTTCCTGCATGCGGCGACTTTCCGCATTGAGTGGGTTGTAAGCAAATAAATTACCTTCGGTATCGGTAACAATCAGCTCGTCATTTTCAATGGCAAGTTGATAGTCCGCTTTGCGGATACGCTTACCGGTAGCATCTACCAAAATACCTAATTCGTATTTCAAGAGTATCAGTTCATTGAGAGCAGACACAAGAAAGTGACCCGAACCAACAGCTGGATCACACAGTCGCAAACTGTTAATTAGTTCATTAGCTTCGACTATATTGTCAATATGGTTGTATAGTTCTATACGGGTGGTACAATTCCAGCCATAATAACCATTAAACTTTTGCAACACGGTCTTGGTGATTGCTTCACGGCACATGAACATAGTGATAAAGCCTGGAGTGAATACTGAACCATCCTTGTGACCATTTATTTTCTCGAATATAAGCCCTAAAACAGAAGCATTGATGAGTGTTTTAGCCTCTTCTTGCACTTCTTCACTGCCTTCGCTCGCAAAGTTATAAGCGTCGAGAAAAGCAAACAAATATTGCAGGGTGGGTAATGCGTTGACTTGTAGATTACGTTTTTTATTTCGTAATACGCTACTCGCCAAGACAGGAAGTACCGTACGTTGTGAAAGGCTGTTTATCTTAATTGTTTTACTTTCCAAATCTGTCACCTCGAAAAGAGAACTGTTAAGATAGGGAACGTAAGCAAAATCACGCATAATGGAGTGTGTGCGGCTGCCCATGTCACGTGCAAGCACTTGGAAAAAGAGTGTGTTGAGATCATCATAGTCATGAATCTTAGTTATTGAAAGAAATTTATAGATTGCATCTCCATTGTGGTATTTCAACATCTGAGCCTCCAACAGTTTCAAGAAAAGGATACGATTCATCCAAGTAATACACAATTCCATTGCAACATTGAATAACCGTTCCTCATAATCATTCCCATACAAACGACCGATTCTTCGTGGCAGGGATATCAAGAGATATGAATATGAATGGGCGGACTTGTGGATTATAGCCACATTTCCTTCGCGGCATTATGATATAGAAAGTTATCCTGCGGTGAAAAATTATCTTCTGTCAATTGGCATAGAGCGTTTAGAACAAACAGGAGAAACTCATATTGTTAATGGCAAAAAAATAAAAGCCCGAAAGAAAACTAGTAACGAGTGGTTTGAAACACAAGATAGCATCAGTTATTTGGGAGGATTTTTCTAAGCCAAAAAATTGTATGGAAAATAATCGGAAACCAAATGGCTTTTGCATATGATGCCAACAATTATGTAATGAACAATGCCTGTTATATTATGACAGGCGATCATTTGGATTATCTGTTGGCAGTATTGAATTTTCCAATAACTGAAGTAACCTTCGTGTAATCATACGAGTCTGTGATTTCCTGCGTTTACGCAGTTTGCTATAAGCAAGATAGGCACGGCGTACATCAAGATACTTGTTACGGGGACGTTGTATGTGCAAGGTCTGGCAATGTTTGCACAGATGACGATGAAGCCATACAATACCTTCCCATAAGAGTTTGGTATCAGTAGGAAAACGCAGATGACTTTCATAACAGGTGGCATCGGTCATACAGACATGAAGGTTCTCAAGATAAGGTTTCCAATGCTCGGCAAGAATGAGCTGGAGGGCTCAACGTCAAGGCGATGCGCTAGTTCCTGACGAATTGCACTAACGATTTTAGGATTGGTTAGTGGATGAAGCGGATCAATCTGAACACCACAAAACAACTGGTAATGAATATTACCGTTTAAATGCTCAATCAGTTGTGCATCGGAAAAGTTGGTATAGGACTTCAAGACCATCAAGGCTATTTTACCTTCGGGAGAAAAATAACTTTTACGACCCAAAGCAGAGGACTTCAAATGCATTGTCGGGCCAGTTCCGAGAAAGGAAACAGAGCATGGAGGCGACCTAATTCACTCGTTGCAAAACTTTGACGATATTTTTTTAGCATATCGAACTCGGTAAAACCTAAACGAGGTTCGATTTCTGAGATTTTTTGTATCTTTACCATGTGTTTTTATTTTAGATTACCCCCGTTTTGGCCGTCAAACCGTTTTTGGGGGAATGCTTAAAGATACAAAAAAGGCAACTAACTCGCAATGAATTAGTTGCCTTAAATTTTATTATTTTAGGAATATCCCTGTTTTAATGATTGGTGTCTGGAACTGGTTGAGGAGTTATACTATAGACATTTACTGAATGTCCCTGTATAGTGTCGATAATATTAAAGAAAAACTTGTTATCTCCCTATATGCCAAAGGAATGAGCGTGTCAGACATAGAAGAGGAGATGCGTGAAATCTATGAGATAGAACTGTCCACATCAGCTATTTCCATCATCACGAACAAAGTCAACCAGGCTGCTCAGGAATGGCAGAACCGCCTTTGGATCCGGTCTATCTCATCGTTTGGATGATTCTACCTATTTTGACTTTTCAGCCTATTAATTGTTTTGGTAACTTCGTTCATTAGCTTTTGATTGGAAGTTCTAAATGTGTTAAGTTCTTTGATTATATCTGCTTTATTATAGTATAAATTATACCAGCCTAATGTTTCAGCAGCCAATATGCGAAGTTCTTCTTCTTGGCTTTCATTTTTTATAATGTTCAGTAATGGCTCAATAGCTTTAGCAATAGGTTTATTTCGGAACCTACTTATTTCGCTTTGTATCTGTTTGGTAGTACTTTCCGGACTGTCAATAAGTGCAAATCTCTTTCAAGTCCTTTCTTTTGGCGAGGAAGGTATTCTAACAATTCATTCACATAGGAAGAATCGTAGAAAGACCAATCGGCAGCTGTTTCTTCAATTCATTCAAAGCCATATCATGGTCGAACGTGTTGATAGCACTAAAAATTCTGAAACGATGGCGGTTTTCATGTCCGCGTAATAAATAGCTTTCTATCCATGCCGGCAACAATTCCGGATTGCAATTCTTTTCAACGTATTCCACCGCATAACGACGGATCAGTCATAACTGTCGTTCATGGCTGTCTGCAATACATCGGCAACCTCTGTCGGATAGTTCAAAGCTAATAGGCGTAATGCTTCCAACCGCACAACGAAATAGTTCGATTCGTGGTAACTTTTCTTCAGCAACTCAACGAGACCACTATAATTTGCCATTGACAATTGACGGAGCGCCATTGCCTGCATGTCAGCCATAGGGGAATTCAGCTGTTTTTTCCAGAATGTAACATTTCCTTCCTGCGCAACTAAAGCTTGGTTGATGTCCATATCCAGCCCGGCATTATTGGTGAAGTGAAAAGTCGGGTCACCGATCAGATGATTTTCCAAGAAGCAGGTAAAACGAGTGAACTGCCCGATGCGCATACCGGCAGCTAACAAGCCGAGAAATTCATCCGGCCATTTATCTTGAATGGTGTTAACCGTACATCCCATAGTAGCAATGGTCTTACCCTTATTGAATATATAAGAGCCTACAATGTTGTCATCCAAATGGAAAGAACCGTTGAAACAAGCATCGAACAATATAAAACGCGCATTAGGAGTCAAAAGACGAATATCTTCAGTATAGATATCCATATTACGGTTTACAATGGAATCCGATTTTATTTTCTCCTCATCGAAAGCTTCCGCACACCAACTTTCAGGCACCCCATACTGCTTGGCATATTCTTTGATAGCAGCTTCACGCCCATGTTTCTTGGCGTATGAAGGCACTTTGCTTCGCAAGAATATTTTGGCATTCTCAATACTCAAATTAATACCGGAACCATTTTCATAGCCATTGATATACTGCATGGTGGGGCCACCGTGGTGATGGAATAGCATGACATCTAATCCTTCGCGCTGAATCTCGTTCAAGTATAATGGTTTCATCGGATAGCGCATGTTAAAATCATAGAACTTCACTGTATTACCCGATTTGAATATTTGCGGCAATTGCTCACGTAAGGCTATTTGCTCACCGCTCCATGCCAAAGGATCTTCAGAATTGTAACCATGGCCACGGGCCATAGTCAGTTGGTCAAATGCATTTTGCTTTGCTTTTTCGGCAACTGCCTTTTTTAAGTAATCGCGTAGCATCTGATAACGGTTCTCACCTTCTAAATGTAATGGACGGATACGGGCCGAATAAATATCCGGTGAAATATACTGTTTAGAATCAGCACGCAATGTCATATAATGATAGTCAGGTATCAAACTGTCTTGTTTAATATAATCAAATTTTAATCCGAAGTCATCATAATAACGGTCGGAAGGAACGCTTGATTTCTGCCAATTGGCTTTGGGAGACCTTTTGAAAGCCGAAGATAGATGATGTGCATCACGAATCATTGGAATAGGGATGTCACCTATAAATACGCAACCCTCCAAAGGCGTTTTCTCATTCTCATGCAATTTGACAAGTTGCTCACGAATAGGTTCGGGCCTTTTCCAATCATCAATTAGCAAGTAAGTACCTAAACCTTCTTTTTCTATACTGGTACGATAAGCATCAATTTCACTTTTCGCTTCATCATAACTTTTCTGATCGACTACAATTGCAAAAGTAGTCTTTGTTTTTATACTAGGATGTACAACTGTTTGCGCCTGCATATCCTGTAAGCACAAAGCGGTAATTGCCAAAAGGATGTATTTATTCATATTTATAAACTTAATCTTTTGATTGTCTGTTCAAGCTCTGCTTTTAAATCTTCCGGAAGATTGGCTGTTTGTTGCATCTTCTTTATTTCTTCAAGAATGTGTGGCCGTTGTACAGAATTAGTAAACCAACCTAATGCTTCGGCCATTACTACACGTACTTCCTGTGGATTACCGGCATCACGAATTACATTCAAATAATCATCCACGTGGAAATGGAATGTATAGTTACGCACATTGCGGATTGCACTGATACGTTTTGCTTCCGGTGCAGCTACATCCATCAAGGTCTGATGGACTTTTGCCTCTTGTACAAACATTCTTTCCAGGCTTCTTAGTAATCGTTTTTTCTCTTCGTTTTCATTCAAACGGTCAACTTTTGCATAAAAGTCTTCTATTGTCTTTTCTACTTTCTCTTTCGGATAAAGCTTAAAGCCTTGTTGGCACTCATTTGTACGCGTAAGCGTTCATTATGTTCGACCAATGCTTCCACAATAGCGGGCAATAAGGAATCGTCACCTACAAATCCAGCATAAATGGCACTTTGGCGAGCTACCATTTCATAAGTATCGTTCAAACCTTCGCGTAATGCTTCGATGAAGTTGTCGTCCTGATAACGGCTCAACAACTTGATAGCTTCCATACGAACCGTATTGAAGCCACTTTCCCGGTACTTCTTCAGGAGCAACGGAGATAATTCCTTTTGGGTATCGGCGTCAGCCAGCATACGCATGGCCAAACTTTGTACATCAGCGTATGGGCTGTTTAACAAATTCTTCCAATAGGCTTTGTCATCTTTGTGTATTGTTATATCGGTACTTAAAGTATTGGCTTCGATAGGAGCAAAACGGAAAGTGGGATCACCAAACAAATGACCTTCAAGTGATACGATTAGCTTATTGTATTGCCCGGCTCGTACACCATGGGACAACAAACCAATCATTTCAATAGTCCAGCGGTCTTGCAATACGTTACGGGTATTTCCTTGTGCTACTAATGTCTGACCGTCATTAAAGATATATTGTCCTGCTATATAGTCGTTTTCGTGAAAAGAACCGTTGTAGCACGCATCAAACATTATCATCTTCGGATTAGTGGAAAGATTTCTCTTCATTAAATCTTCCGTTACGATACGTTCATCAGCGTAGTGAAGAGAGTCTGCTTCCCAGAACTTAGGATTGTCCAGGTCTTTAAAAAACACCTCATTCACTTGTCGTTTTTCCTGCATCTGAATACGTAAGGTGTCTTTGTCACGTTTTCCAACATGGGACATGACTGCATTATAAAGTGTACTCTTCAACATTTTATAACGATTATTGAAATCAGTGCATGCCAATTCATCATTAATAAGCTGCCCTGTTGGCATTCCATGTTCATGAAACATAAATAAGTCAAGGTCCTTTCGTTGCAATTCGCTGAATAACTTATATTTCATAGGGTGTTTCATTCGGAAGTTCCAATGTTTGAATCCCATTTGACGACCAAAAGCTAATGGAAAGTTCTCCATATAAGCTTTTTCGTCATCCATCCATACAATCAGGCAATCGGAATTGTAAGAAGCACCATTGAATGAGAATACCCGATCTAATTGATTATGCTTATCTGCCTTGGCAGCAGCAGCTTTCTTCAGATATGAGGCAATGGCCGCATATTTATCCCCTTCCTTTTTTTCCGGATACTTGATACGAGCTGAATAGAAGTAGGATTTAGCCGCTGGGGACTGTCTTCTGTCAATTTGTAGTAGAAATGCTGATGATTTACTGAGTCTTGCCTGATGAACTCAAACTTTAAGTCAGATCATCATAAAAGCGGTCGGTAGGTACGGAAGACTGATCCCAAGGAAAGGCTTTCTCATTCATTTTGAATGCAGTAGTCATGTGTTGCGCATTACGTACCAATGCGACAGGCACATCGCCGATTAAAACCAGACCTTCCAATGAAGGGCATTCTTGATATGTTTTGATGATTATCTGTTTGACTTGATCTGGATTTTGCCAGTCACCGCTGATCAGATAAGTTGCCAAACCATCATCTTCAACCGCAGTTTTGTACTGATGCATGGCATCTTTGGTATTTGCATAAGTTTGGTTATCTGTTATGATAGCAAAAGCGGTAGGTTGTTTGACCAATGGCTTTATGACTGTTGTTTGTGCATTTCCTGCCAATGGCAAAAGAAATGCCAGATATATTATTTTTTTAATCATGGCCAATTAATTTTTAAGTCTGTAATATGTACGGTCGGCTTCTTCACGAAGGTTCTCGGATAAGCTCTTATCTTTTCTCAGTTGATCGCATACCCGAAGGATGTCAGGCTTCCGATAAGAATGAGTGAACCAAGCAAAAGCCTCCAATAAACAGGTTTTTAGCTTTTCACTTTCACTGGAGTCGGTAAGTAAAGCCAAGAGGCCGTCTACACAGGCATGTGCCATATGATTTTTCAGAGAATTGCAATAAAGGATGCGCCAACGTTCGGAAGTTTCTTTGCTTAATAACTCTTTTTGCATGCTACGACTATTATTGGCATTCTCCAAAACCTTACGCATCTCCTCCTTGTCTTGCAACACATAGGTCTCAGCCATTACTTTATCAATTGCCGCCTGTACGGCTGCCTGATCAAAGACTTGAAGCCCCAAACTCACATTAAATGCCACACGCTCGGATAGGTTGTCTTCTACATAGGCTTTGATTTGCGGATAAACATACTCGTTCAGTCCCACATGTTGCATCATACGAACAGAGGTGCGACGAATAAATTCATAGGAATCCGTAATGGCCAAGTGTAAGACTTCCCGGAAGTTTTTGTCACTAATCTTCTCAAGCAATGCCAAGCAGGTGAAACGTACCATCATGAACGAGGAAGTTTCAAAAGTTTTTCTTAATAAATCAGAAATACCCGGATAGTCATTGCGATAAAGGTTGTGCAAAGCAAAATTCTGTATGTCGGCATAGGGCGACTGTAATAACTCCAACATGCGGGACTCGCTATATGGTTCTTTGAACAAAGCATTGGCATCTACCTCATTGATAGATTGAAAACGTAGAGTAGGGTCACCGGTAATGTGCGATTCGAGAATATTCGTCAATTTAGCCCATTGCCCCACTCGTGCTCCCATACCTAACAGGCCGAGCATCTCGTTTGCCATTTTATCTTGCAGTACATTGACTGAATTGGCAAAGTAGTTACGCATTTTCCTTCCGACATGATATAACGTCCGGCAATGTAATCTTTTTCTCGGAAATCACCATTATAGCATGCATCGAAAATTACCATACGGCTATTAGGCTTAAACTCTGTAACTTCCGACAGGATAATACCGGTGCGCAGGTCTAGTAAAGAATCTTCTGCAATTACTTTGGGATCATCATAGCCTGCAATCCAAGTAGTGTCCAAACCGTATGTGTTTTCATCATATCCAGCATTTCGTCGAAAGACTTTTTGTTGTTTTGCTTTCTACGCGCTAAACCACGATAATAGTACTTCATTGCATCTACATGAGCATTCCACCTATTAGTAGCGGGACTACCGGAAAGATATTGACGTTCGGGCATACCATGCTCATGAAAAATAGACAAGTCCAGATCTGTGCGTTTCAGCATATTAATGACATCGTCCTTGGGATAATCGCTGAAATTATAACGGATGAAACGGGCCCGTCCCTCTTTATCGAATACGCCCGGCATTTGTTCGCGAATAGTAAAGGTTTCCGGTGTCCATGCAGTCAATGAGTTAGAGTAAGAGCCATCACCTGTATAGGAGAAGAATTGGTCTAATTTATTGTTTATCTGGTGCTCAGCCACCACTTTTTTTAAAATAGCGGCTGATTTGCGCATGCGGTTCTTCGCCGTTATCAACAGCTTTGACACGTGCAGAATATATGTCACACCGAATTTGCTGTGGAGATTTTATAGCCAAATTATAATAGAAGAAATTATTTTCGACACTGTCCTGTTTCAAAAAATCGAATTGTAGGTCGAAATCATCGTAGAAACGGTCGCTGGGCACTGAAGAATCTCTCCAGTCATTGTTTTTCTCATCCATTTTAAAAGCGGAAGTCATATGCTGGGCTTTGCGGAGCATTGGAATAGGGATATCACCGACAAATACCACTCCTTCCAATTTATCCTTTTTGTAGAGCTTAACAATAACTTTCTTTACATCTTCCGGTTTATTCCATTCATTGTATACGATGAACGTAGGCAACCCTTCCATTCCTAGAATCTCCTGATAGGCTTTAAGCTCGGCTTCACAAGCCTGAAATGTCCCTTTATCTGTAATTACAGCAAAAGAGGTGTCCTTTACTTTCACAGCCGGTTTAACAAATGTCTGTGCCCGCAGAGATAATATGCTGCAGAGCATCAAACTTCCAGTTATTAATTTACGCATGTTTTGTAATATAGATTTCGTTATGTAGCATTAAAAATTACATCCTAAACTTATCGATAAATGAGTACGCCCATCATAATCATAGTCAGAGGTATTTACACGATCGAATACAACTTTTGCAAATAAGTTCATACGTCTGTTTTCTCTGACTTGTTGCGAATACGTTATCGACCCGCCAATACGATAGTAATCACAGGTATAATAATTAGTCAGCCCTTGTTGTAATTCGGTTACAGTTGGATAGTCTGCATGGCTGCCACCATATACATATTCACCTCCCAGATTATTGTTATACGCAACATGAACATCTATTAAAAGCCTGCGATTCAAACTATTGCCTAAAACAAAATTTTTTTTGCCACCTAAGCCTAAAGATAAATTTTCTGCATTCTGTACAGAATTAGGCATTAAATATTCATCGTCTTGCTTGGTATAATTCACATTTAATTCTGCTTTCCAACTATATTCATTCCCGCGGTTTCTGCTTAATGCATAATTAAGAGAAGCGGTTTGTGCCTTGTACGTAGAACGGATGTTATTATATAATTCCACCCAGCCACTTTGTGATTCAGAGTTATCGCGTTGAGAAATATACTGAATACCATCGATGTTACGATTTGTATATGTGGTTCTCATATAATTGGTATAGTCCTTTCCTTCCTGAATCATCGTTAAAGAAACATGAGCAGTTTTATCTTTTACACCGGCTATTTTTTTAGGAGTCGTATAGCTCTGCTGAACAGTTTCCGCTTTTACATCGTAACTGCCCTCAAGCAGTAAATTGAAAGAGGGCATACTGAAGTTGTACTGGAGAGCTCCACCGAAATGGTCTCCAATATAATTGCTGGTTACACCGCTGCCTATTCCTTTTATGGCTGTTCCCAAACCGTATAATATATAATAGTCCTGATCCACATAAGAGTTGACATTACTCATTCTTGAGTCTTCCTTGATAGAACTATACTTGAAACTTGCACCAAACTTGTGTGAATTATTCAACTTGTAAGTAATCCCCGGCGTCAGTCCCAGCGTATAAAAACGGGTATCCACACGCGGGTCGCGCTGTTTGGCAGCTAATGTAGCTACATAATTACCTTCCAACCCCAATGCCCAATGATTACCAAGTAAAGGAGTAGCTGCACGAAACTTCAGATCGTAATATTGATTTCTCCATTTGCTTAAGTGCTGGTCTGCGACATAGTAAGGCATTCCCCTGAATGGATCGGCAATGGAGGCGTTATATCCGGCATCTGTCAGATTTTTTTGTGCAAAATTAAATGCTCCCCACACATATGCATTTTTCAGATTGATAAAGCCTTCACTGGATACACCTACGATAGCCTCTTTCTGCCCCTCTTGCGGACGGCAATAGTTTCCGTCCTGTAAGTCATATCCCAATATAACATTCGAATAATTCTGAATATCATCGAATGGCATACCGGCAGCATTCTGTGAATGAGACCATAGTCGTCTTGTTTTCAATTGTTCCATAGCGGCGGGAGAGAAGCCCTGTGCCGCTCCCACCATACTTACAAGGCAGGCTATCATTACCAGCAGGCAGCTTTTCATATAGTTCATATATTGTTTTTTCATTGTTCTGTCTTTTTAGTTAATTATTACAATGTGTGATTCCATGAAGGCATTTTTGCTCCATTACGACGCATTACAGGAACAACGCCACGTTCAAAGTCATCCGTACTGTTGTTTGTATCCTGATATATATATGTACCTGTTTCTTCGCGAATAATAGGATTACCTTCTTCGTCTGTGGACAATTTGCGAGCAATACCTAAACCGCAATAAGTAGCTCCTACCCAAGTAATACCTGCATCAAGTACACCGGGGACACGTTTTGCATTCATCTTTGACTCATTGTTTACTGCTTCAACAGCATCCAATACATATTTAATAGGTATTTTTGCATAATAAACATTGCTGTTCGGTTTGCTAAGATCTGTTGTCTTCATATTTTCATCGTTGACCGGATCCCAAGCTTCTCCTTCAGGAACACGAAAAATCACATAAGCACCTCCGAATACGGATGTCAAATATTGTGGTATACTTCCCATCTCTGCTTTTCCTTGGTAGAAAACATGTTGCATATCATAAGCTGCCTGGTCAGGGAAGTTTGGATTATTCATATTAAACTCAAACTCAGAACTACTGCCGTCTATAGGACTTTGAGGGTTATAGATGTCCAACTGATGGTTAGCGGCAAATTGAGAAATGATGCAAGATTCACCTGGCGCTAACGGATATTCGGTTCCATTTCCTGGAAATTTCCACACACGTTCTCCATATGCATAATTATTACCGTCCGCTTCCGGCCAAATAGGTAATTTAGTGGTAGCTGTACCCGGAGTTAAATTTGCGAAATAAATACCGTCCAAATACAAAATGTCAGCAGAGTTATTGTATATCTCATAGAACTGGTCTCGGAAATAGACTCCTCCTTTTTCCGGACGGCTACCGCAATAATAAATCTCCTTGAATATTAATGGGCTCACTTTAAGCCCTTGTACTTCAATATTCAATGCGCTACCATGCTTAAATAATGCCGCATTTACAGAATTGCCATTGATGTAGTATTCATTGTTTTCTGTATCGATCGCTGTACCGGATACTGTTACCGAATAAATTCCGGGGATAATTCCGTCAACTTTCACACTATTATCAGTTACTTCTTTTACATAATGTAAATCTTCATCGTAATTGTCGAACTTTACAGTCAGATCTTTCAGTGTGGATATATTTTCAACGGTAATATCCAAATATACATCCACTGTGATAGGATTCACTTCTGCTGTGCCAGACATGTCCCTGAACGAATCGCATCCTATCAAAAGGGTACTTGCCAATGTAAACAAATATATTAAATATTTTTTTCATAACTTCCTAAACATTATAAAGTGAGTGATAATTCCAGCCCAAAGAAAAATCGGTTATTCAATTGAATATATGAACCGGATTACGTTTGGATTCTCTGCGCGGATAACTTCTGAACATATTGTTGGCAAAGAAAGAAACACGTAGCATATTGCTAATTTCTTTAGTTACATTCAAGTTAAAACAAAAATAAGGACTGTATGATTCTTTTATAGCATTATTATGACTTACATTATTCAACATATATCCATATCCTGCATCCTTTACTTGCTGGGTAGTGGTATATTTCCCCTTGGGAAACATATTTACAGACGCATCTTCCAATGCTAAATAGCCCACAGGTATAGAATCGTTTCCAAATGTATTCCAATTAGACTGCTGCCAAATAGCTTGTGCTGTCATCGTAACAACAAAACCGATACGCGGGATATTGTGAGTGGCACGTAAAGTCGTTACAAATTGTTGTTTGTAACTTGCATTGCCTTCTTGAGAATAAATGGCCACCGGTTTACGGGCTGAAGCAGCATCTTCGCTATTGTCATAGAAGCTATAACCCTGACGCCAACTCTTAGTACGCATCCATGAGCCATTTATTTGGAAGGCCGTACGGATAGCATCAATACGTCCGATATTCAAATCAAATTCTAAACCTTTAGTTTCTATATTTAAATTATTAGTTGGTTTTGCATAAGTAGACAATACCGGTAGGCTACTACTAAGCTCTATCCCGTTTTCTGTGCGCTGGTATTCATTGTAGATAAATGTATTGAAGGTGTTGAAGGTTTGGCTCATTACATAACCATCCTTCAGACGCTCCTTATAAGCTATTACATTCAGATTGGTTTTACCCACTCGTAAATTAAAACCGACTTCTGCTTTATGATTTTGGGCAATCTTCAAATCTGAGTTATCTACTTGCCGAACTTCTGTGGTAGTCATAAACAAGCGCTGGCTTTCCGGAATATTTTCATTGGTAAGCTCATTTATATTGATATATTCAAAATATGCATTTTCTGGATATAAATAGAGAAGAGAAGGCATCTTTGCAGCAATACCGTAACCTCCCTGAAGACTTAATAGATTCGGAATCAAATCAATGGATGCATTTACACGTGGCGAGAAAATGCTCCTACTACTGAGGTATGATCATAACGCACACCAGCCTGAATGTTCAAATCATGCGTACCGCTTATGGACCATTTGAAATTATCTTCCACATATGCACCAAATTGGTTAATGAAAGGAATATCCTTATAGTTACGTGGACGGAAAGATGAATTATGACCGTATTGACTACGATAAGGAGGAGTACTTGGGTCATAAGTTTTTCCTTTACCAACGTTACCGTCACTCCGGAAATCCGCACCAATCAAGATGCGGTTGTTTACATGACCGCTCGCCTTGAATAGAGAACTCGTCACTTTAGCAAACAAATTAACTTCACGACTATCGATCTCATAGTGTCCCAAATAGCTGCTTGGTAGATAAACAGCATAATGATTTATGTCTTCCGGTCCAAAATTAGTAATTTGATTACCATTGGCATCATAGATATGCTGACCTGCAAAGTTACTAAGTACCGCACCGTTTGTAGTGGTCATGGAATAAGGAGATGTAGCAGAACTGTATACGGTTTCATAATAACTGTCTTTATCCATATACGTACCTGACAATACATAGCGTAGTGTTTTTAACCAGCCCTTATTTATATTCCATGTACCATTGGTATTCAAAGTAAAACCTATATCGCGGCCTTCCGAAGCTGTTTTAGTTTGTTCATCATCAGGATTACGTTCACGTTGATCCTTACCATAAATAAAATCAAAGCTGGAATTGGTACGTAACTTATTATTAAAGAAAGTATTTGAATAGAGCAACTTTGTTGTGGCACGCTGATAGTGCTGGTAACTGGATATTGGATTATTCGTATTATAAGCATAATCTGCACTTACATTTAAAGCGCCTTTCTTTTTTCCAAGTTCAAAACCGGTTCCCATAGACACCTGATAGATATTGGGATTGGCTTTTGCTTTGACACGTAGCGGCTCACGACCAGCTTTTGTATTAATAATTACTGCTCCTGAGGTCAGATCACCATATTCAACAGAAGGATACCACGAACGATTTGTATAGACTCTATATTTTCAGTAGAAATACTACGAACATCGGTTCCACCAGCCGGCGAGGCACCTCCGGCCAATGAAGCGGGTGTTTCCGTACCACTTAATACCGTAGGACTCATCGCAGATAGATTAGCATTATTTGAGATGGGGGCACCATCACGAATTATTGCGGTGCCCATAGCATTCATCGGAGCTTCCGGACCACTGGAACTGGAAACTTGACGGATGTTAATCTGTTGTGCCGAACTCATATCTTGATTCTGTGAAATTCCACCTGGCATCAATGACATTACATCATATAAACTGGTCGCTTGCATATGGTCCATAGCAGAGCGGGAAATGTGAGAAGATGTGGATTTGCCTGAACGGCTGTTGGTTGCAGTTACTGTAACTTCTTTCAACTTAAAATCCTCATTCCTCATTGTAAAATTAAGAACCAAATCCTTATTTACATTTATTAAGGTGTCAATGGAGACTTTGCCCAAATATTGAATTGCATACGAATTTTACCAGTAGGTACGTTTTCCAGTATGTATCTACCATTTCATCAGAGGTTGTCCCTAGTGCAATTTCAGGAATAGACACAGCTGCAAATTCTAAAGGCAAACGCTTGTTGTTGTGGTCGTACTCATAAACAGTGCCTGTAAGTTTTACTTTGTAATTGTTTTGCGATTTGATAGGGAGGGCAATTCCTATGCAAATAAGTATAAACAAGTATATAATATTACACCCCAAAATACCTTTTTTCATAAGTAACATCATATTTATTAATAATGCAAAATTATATGTAAATTTTAAATTAAAACAAACCATTGTGTGTAACAAAACTAAAATTATTAAAAATACATGTTGTTTTTGTTGGTGCCGTTGCATAATCTCACAGACCTCAACCGTCTGTTGTCTAACAATATAGCAACTGCATTATATTTAGGAAAATCCAATATATATTAGTACTTTATTTAAGTTCCATACATAGTAATACGGATCTTGAGTGATTAAAAGCAAACTGCAAATCTAAATAAAAAACGGGATGGTTGTAGTTCTGATATGCTATATCTTAATACAACGCAGATAAATACTTATATTTTCATTGATAGATCTAACTAAGTTAAAAAACGGATTTTCTCCAAAATTCTTCTGATAGCTCCGTTCCAGCCTCATATTTATCGCACTTTACAGAAGCCCCAGTTCAAATATAAGGAAACTGTATCTCTCTTCGATAAAAGATCTATTTTAGGATGCAAAATTAGATATTACAAAAGATTATAAAAATACCATTTTTTGGGTATAAAAACGCATCTAATACCTATATATAGGTATTAAATATCATTGGCAATGTATGTTCCATTTCATTAAGCAAACAATTTTTTGTATAAAATACAAATAGTACTTTTTTACCCACTTAAAAAGTGCAAGAATGTATAAAAGTCCATGTGTCAGCTATAATAGGGGCATGAATAGGCATCCGTTCCATACCTGTCCCTATTTGAATCGGTCACCCCACAGTGACCGGACATTACTCACCCAATTCGGATTCTCATTACAGTAGGCAACGAAAATCTGTATCAAGTTCCAAAGCCCGAGAATCATTCCATTAAACCTGGCAGGAATTGTGACAACATGTCTGCTTGAAACAGCTACTATTATGGTATCATGCTGTATTGTTATGCTATATACCATGTTCTAAGTCAAAACTCTTTTTTTTTAGAATTGAAGGTTTAAGGCTCCATCCGAAAGTCAATATCACTTTCTCAAAATTCTTTTCTACAGCACCCTTTGTATAAGTTAGGATGTCTTTCTCTAGAAATTTTTGAAATCAGATGAACTCATGTCTCTAAAAAATGTTTATATATTCTTTTTTAAGAAATTCATTTATGGCATGTGCCGATATCTTTTTTTGCGTGCACTTTTCTATAACATATAAGTTGCTTGGTACCGGTACCATCGTGTCCAGCCCCATGAAGATATTACAGTCTACCATAAGAGTATAAGCGCCGCTCTCGGCAAGAGGTGCGGAAATGCAGTAATTGGCTTGCTCAAGCAGAGAATCCACCAGTCTTTTGTGGAAGAACTGATACTATTGGCCAATTGTTCATATCCTCTTAGATTCAGTTGGGATATGGTCTTTTCGATAGCCGGGATGAATTTCATTCCTGGACCCAGGTTCAAATCAAATCTTTTGTAATAGACAAGAAGCTCATTCCAATCTTTGTACCGTGAAGGTTTGATGATATTTACATTGTCTATACTATGTTGTTTAAGATACTCGCCGGAGGAAAATGCATCTTCTTTGAAGGTCTGTGTGTTTCCATCCGGGAAACTTAAATAGATGGTCTTATATGTGTCTCCAGTGTTGGTCCTTGCAAAAGCTTTACATTCCTCACCTTTGAGATAATATGCTGTGGTGATGTCAAAACCATTACCGCTGGCATCATTGTCATAGCAACAATTCCACTTTACCTTATCAGATGGGAATATACGGCTTATATTCTCTATTTGGGATTTGGTGACATATCCCCCCGTGCTTATGAATGCGCATGTGGTTTCTTTAGTATAATGGTTTATTTCGTAGAAACTCATTGCGTCAATAGCGGATTCAAAGAGATATATGTCTGTAACCTTGTCAAAAGGAACAAAATTGGCCATCCAACAGCTTTGTGCCTTGTCACCACCCGTGGCAAAGGCTTTATAATTGGTATTGGTCTCTGCAAAATAGTTCCTCATTTCAAAGTTAAGGATTTCCATCTGGGAGGGTTTGCGGAATGGAAAGCCGATATGATTGTTTTTCCTACCTGGTAGATGAACAGTCTATTGGCGAAATCCTCCACAGTCTGTGGAGAGAGCTTCCTTTGGACGGTCAAATATGGATTATCCTTTTTGATAGGACGAGGATTCCAATAATTCAAATTGGATTCAATATCATTTGGATTCAGTCCCAGCAGAGGATTGTTTACCGTTTCGGTATCTTCATTGGTGATCTGTTGAGTAGGCATTGGTACACCATCAATGACGAAGAGAGGCTGGGTTCCTCCTGTGACGGAGTTGACACCTCTGATTCTGAAAGTCATTCCGCTTGACAATGAACCGTCTGTGGGGATAATCTGTACTCCGCTGATTTTGCCTTGTAGTGCTTGCAACGTCTGCGTAGAACTACTGTTTACAATATCTTTTATATTCACAGAAGCAACGGCGGTTGCAATATCACTTTTTCGCTGGCTACCATAGCCTACAACAACCACCTCATCCATCTCTGTGACTGAAGGGTCTAGAATGATATCAAATCTTCGGTTCTTTCCGATAGTGATAGTTTTGGGCTTATATCCCAGATAACTGATGACCAGTTTTTCAGAAGGAAGTACTTTTATCGTGAACTTTCCTTCTAAATCGGTGATTACTGCATTGGTGGTACCTTCGATATTTATCGTGGCACCGATAAGAGGTTCACTCTTCTCATCCAACACTTGCCCTGAAATAGTTACTTGCTGTGCTAATGCTACAGTGAAATGTAGTATTAGAAACAATGTGCTTAATAGTACTTTTCTCTTCATAGTGCAGATATTAAAGTTTATAATAAGGATTAATACAATTAGATTTAAAATGGTAGTGCAAATAAAGCGAATTATAATATCCATGTTTTGACCTATTGTACTTTTCTCTTGACCAAATTACAGACTTTTTCTTCAAAGGTAATCGCTTTCTATTAATTTCATTTATCACCGCGTAAAATTTATTCGATTGGACTTTTTATAGTGAGTATTATCATGGGAGTATTAAAAAGATTGGATATGAAAATAGTATGTTAAATCATTCTGTTTTCTCAAATATGCAGTGGGGTGTGAGCGCAAGGAAAATATCTGTAGAAATTGATAATAATGTATTTTATTCAAACTTCCATTATCAAACTCTATCAGTTATCTGCACTTAAATCAGGCTTTGATATTTCAAGAGTTTGGATAAATGATTAAGGATTCAGTCTGCATTAATACCGAACATAGCAGTCAGTGAACGATTGATACCTTACGTTCGCATCGTGCGAAGTCTATTCCTTTCCACACGGTTTTGCGTCCGGCTGAAGATGCACACTCGGCTTGCGCCTTGTTCCTTTGCTGTTTCTTTATACTTGAAGTTCTACAATTCGTTTCACAAAGAATTACCCTGTGGAAGTCTGCCCGCTTTCGCGTAGGGTGACGTTGAAACCTTTATCCAGGGCATTACACCATGGCATTCGCTTTCTCCACAATCCTTTACCCGCACCTCATTCGGCCGCTCTTACAATTGGCCACCCATCGGTTATTGGCTGACGGGAGAGATACGGCTTACCAAGTTTCGCACAAATAACTGACGACCGACTTAGACTCCGCCTATCCACCAGCAGTGCGACATCCGTGTAGCACGATGTAACAGCGTACTATCCTGACTGCTTGCCTTTTGGAATGGCCCATAAATATCCGTGAGCTAATTCATAGTCACGATGGTACGGCGATTCACTTAGGTTACTCATATCAGTCAGCTTTGACATTCTTCGCCTATGATGCTTAGGTTGGAACGTCGTTGTCAAGAGGGCTTCGCACCCGACCGTTGCCAGTCACGTACGCCTCTTCAGGCTACTATTGATGGAACAATAGGTTCAGACACGATGCTGAACAATTACTTGTGTGACCTCTTGGCGCACATTACACTACTAAGGTAATGCTTTTATAGGAGAAGTCACATCTGTAAAAAACTTATTATCATGCAATTATCTTACTTTATCTTAGGCTAAAAGCCCTTATTCAAGGTGTCTGTATCCTATCATCCGCTACCGCTCGGTATCGGATTCCTCCAGACCGATGGCATGGCATATCTCCTCCACCAGTTCAGGAAGGCCGGAGTCTTCTCCTGACGGGGATCGGGTGGAAACAGCGTGGAACGAAAGACACCCTTACAGACAGGGTCCGCCTCCTTGTTGGTAGCCGGAGGGTGTTCGGAA
>ENA-OQJH01000470-OQJH01000470.1-human-gut-metagenome-genome-assembly--contig:-NODE-470-length-21935-cov-3.230603_pt1 | contig 21935 bp, 14 predicted proteins | sample MGYA00242597_ERZ504763 | MGnify/ENA primary metagenome ERZ504763 (study PRJEB26092, sample SAMD00036359) | human gut metagenome | host: Homo sapiens | study: EMG produced TPA metagenomics assembly of...
AATACTACAAATCACCTTTTTTTGCGTTTTACTCATTTGGCAGAATCCAGCAAATATGCTAAATACCAACTATTTAAGTTTTATCTACTCATTTCTGTTATCGCTTGCTTTCCTGTTACTTATGCATGCAGCTCAGCACCTTTCTGCCATTTAGAATCCCATATAGCATTTTCTGCACTATTTACTTTTCTATACTCTTCCTCTATCAACAGAGAGAAAGTCAAAGGACCGTAATTCACGCTGGCACTGTTTTGATTGGTCTGCCATCTTTGAACAGATAAAGACATGGGTAATTGCAAGATTACCACATCTCCATTACTCCAAGTTCTATCCAAACGAACATATTTACCAGACTCCATACCAGCAGCTACCGTTTCTCCGTTAACTATTAATGTAGCCCCCTTGCACCAAGCAGGTACACGAAGATATAATGGAAAATCCACTTTACCGGAAACTTGCACTGTAAACCGAATCATTTCTTCAAACGGATAGTTTGTTTCTTCTCTCAGAATAACTTCAGTACCGTTTACCCCTACTTTCGCCTGTGCACAACACGGACCGTAAATAATGGCGGCAAGCCGTTATCCGGAGTTGCATAAACCAAATTTTCAATATAGTAAGGCCAGCCTTGCGCATGGTTATGCTGACAGCAACGACTGCTGAAAGGATTCATAGCCAAAAAAGGACCTCCATTATCAATTCCGGGTTTATGATCTTTAGAATCACTCACCACCTGATTGGGACAAGTGATATATCTTAAAGCTTTGAAATCAGGCATTACCGCCGCCGGATAAGAATTGAAAGCGACCTCCTCGCAATGCTCAGCCAAAAAGGATCACCGGTCATACGAAGCATTATCTCATCAGACGCCATCTGTTCTACAAATCCACAAGTTTCTGTACCTTGTCGTGGATCAATATAAGCCAAACGGGCATTCTCGTCCGCTCCGAACATACCTCCCGGCACCTGTCCGAAAATACGTCTCACCAGATGATGCACTCGATAAGATGCCTGCAAATCTGCCGAATCACCACTAAGCATATAGTAAGTAGCCGGTTCACGAAAGCACTGTGCAATATTCACATTATGCCAATTAGGCAAATCCGATTCATTTGTCCAGTCTGCCGTATTACGATGAAGTTTCCGAGCAAGCTCCAGCAGGAATTGTTCTCCTGTGATGTTATAAAGCCAATAAACACTATACAGATTATCCCCCCCACGGCTGTTCTCCCAATAATCTTCCAAAAATTTATCATCGGGGACAGTTAGTTGCCATTTAAAGTAATCAGTCATCAAAGTCAACACTCTCTTATCACCAGAATATTCATAATAAGATTGCAAACACCAAAGCATTACCATATTCGCCCAAAGTTCTCTCTTCCCTCCACGTTCATTCACCGGACCGAAAAAGCCATCCGGTTGCCGGCTCTGAATAGCTGCTTCAATCCAGACTTTTGTTTCTGCAATCATAGCAGAATCTTTTAAGATATAAGCCAAATCACCATATCCTTTCAGCCAATAAGGGACTTCTTCCCAACCATGATCTCCACCAGACAGCAACCACGCATTATCCTTCTTATCCAACCACGCACTAATTTCACCCAGTTTCCCGGTTAATCCCTCTTTTTGCAACAGCAGGTACTTTTTCAGCCAGCCTTCCGGCTCAATGGTTCCTACCGGCAATTTTATAAAATGCAATGGTTTCAAAGGCAAACGATTTCCCTGATAACTGACATTCCTATCTATCGTACCGGGACGTGAAAGCATATCTATCTTCATCTCCCTTTTTCCTCCATACATGCTGTCAGTACAGCCACAATCAAAAAGGAACCTAATAACAATTTCCCTATATTTCTCTTTTTCTTAAACATACCGTTTTTTATTCAAATTTTACATCAGCAAAAGTACATCTGTCCCTGAGTTTCATGGAAAAGAATCTTGTCAGAAAAAGAAAGAATATAACCATTTTACTCATTCAGAAGTTTTTCAGCCCATATCATCGTATTTTCTTTACTTTTAATCCGCTAATAACACCTTGTCCTTTTTGAGGAGAAAGCAGAATCTCCAGTCCTTCATGATTCCGCACATTGACCACAAGTGTCTTTACAACAGCTGTCTGCTCGCCATAAGAATCAGCCAGATTCAATGACTCTATCAATTTTTCTCCATTGACTGACACATCAAATACACGTTGTCCCTCGGCAGAAACACCTGTATGCACAATATTTTTCCGTTCATCCTTACTGAAAGGTTCCGTGAAATAAAAGCCAATTTCATATACTCCGTCAGGAACATCCAGCCGGTAACAAGTCGTACCAATCAAAAAGGTCTGAAAAAGAGGCTCTAAAAAAGTATTTTTATATCAGCCCTACTCCATACCTAACTCCATCATGTGATGATCCCGGCCAAGAGTTAAAAGGTTTTCCATCCATATATCCCCAACTTCCCTTTGTATAAGGTTTATCGGGTATCCATATTTCCTGAAGCTGCGGGTCTATAAAATAACAATGCTCCTGTCCCAAATTAATACAAAGACCGTCCAAAAGCACATCACTGTCAGTAAGACGGGAAGATAACAATTTCATCTGTATCTTCAGCCTGTCTGAAAGTGCCCCACTTCGAGCATCCAGCAGATTCTCTCCGTTTATAAAAGGAACTGCGAAAACAGCTTCCCCATTTACCACTTCACGCACACCCAAAGACTTTCCATTATGAATTAACTCCACCGTTTTCTGATTAGAAAAAACACTGATCTTACGCACATTTATACTATCATCACAAATTTCCACCCTTTTCGTCCAATCGGCCCCGGCAATATGAATCATCGGAATGTCCGACCAACGAGCCTGACAGTAATAATAAATCTCTTTCTTCCGACGATCCTCTGTCAACATTCCTTTTTGATTCAGATTAGGCTTGCTATCACCACGACCATCCACCTGAAAATCAACCAAATTCCAAATAGAATAACCTATATAATCCGGACGTTTCTCCATTTCATTGATATATCTGCGATTAAAATCCAATTGAAATTCCGGAGTAAAATCAAATGTACGCGGAGTATAAGAATGGATACGTTCATCGCTTCCTGCTCCAAATTCCGACAAAAAACGAGGTTTTGCAGTAGAATAACTACAAAATTTATCAAACATAGGTGCAATCGTAGCAGAATCTCCCTGATACCAAGACTCATATACATTCACCCCGTTAACATCCGAAATACTAAACATCTCCTTACTAGACTGTGTATAGGGTTTCTCCCAAGTAAAAGCATGAAAGGCGACACAAGAAAGACGATAAGGATCCAGCTCTTTTTTCAAAGCCTCCAACTCCCTAGCCAACGCAATAGCTTGCTTATGGTAATCCCATAATTCATTCATAGCCCCCCATAGTACCACCGATGGATGATTGTAGTTCTGAAGAATCATCTCTTTCAACATTTCTTTGCAGTTATGAGCGAATGCCGCATTTTTTCTCACTTCATTCACAACACAAATTTCAGACCATACTATCAACCAATTCGTCACAGGCTCGATATATTTCCGGATCTTGAGGATAATGACTGATACGCACAAAATTAGCTCCCATTTCTTTCAGCAACCGCATATCCCTACGATTCATTTCAACGGGAATAGCCGTTCCCAAACCTGCATAATCCTGATGCCGTGCAGCTCCCCTCAATTTAAGATACTTCCCGTTCAGATAAAAGCCTGTCTTGTCCACCGAAAACCATCTGAATCCAACCGGAGAAATTACTTCTTGATACATTTCTCCATTCTTGGCATCGCATACCTGCACTTTTACCGTATATAAATAAGGCAATTCAGGAGACCACAAATGAGGATTCTCTATCCTTCCTACAGAAGTGGATATAGGATATTTCCTGCCTGGAATCAGTTTCAGTTTCAACTGTTTCTCTTTCACAATCCGATTCATTTCATCGCAAAGAAAAACATTGACGTGCACGTGCTTTGTATCGGTAAAGTCATTTTTAAGAAAAGCCACAATTTGCATTGACGCCTCAGATACCGACACTTCAGGGGTTTGTATCCTTACTGGAACAGCTGCATAAGGTTCTGTCACAAAATGCACTTTTTCCGTCCATTGCAAGAACACCCTGCGATAAATACCCCCAAAAATAGAAAAATCTCCGGAAACCGGTGGAAGGATTTCCCCCAAAGAAGAACTATTATCCACTTTTACCGCCAACAGATTTTCCTTTCCAACTTCACAGATATCAGTTATATCAACTCCGAAAGCGGTATATGCCCCCAAATGAGTTTTCAATAATTTCCCATTTAAATAGACGTCTGCCTTGCTGGCCACTCCATCAAACGAAGAGTTATTTTCTTATCCCGTGCCTCTGAAGGAATGAACAACTTCTTCCTATACCAAGATATGCCACGCCTATATCCCGTTGCTCGTCAATCACATCTCCGGCATTCCAAGTATGAGGCAAATCTACAGTTACCCAATCAGAATCATTCCAATCCATACTGGAAAAACGTTCATCATTCTCTGCTTTATACTTCCATGAATCTGTTATAGAAATTTCAGAGGCACATATACAACATATACATCCCCAGAAAAACAACAACCAACCGGCAAACCTTTTCATACCATCACTTCAAATAAATATTAAAAGAAAAAGACTGTCCGGAACCGCACATGACAAAAAGTGCCAAACAGGTTTTCGGACAGTCTGTTCATTACCAATCCACTAATATCCCGGATTCTGCTTTAACTTACCATTCTTATCCAATTCAGCTCTTGGAATAGGATACAAGTTCTTATTTATATCATTTGTAGCAGAATGAGAAAGCCATGATTTAGTTGTCCATACTCCAAAACGAATCAAGTCCTGCCTTCTTCTTCCTTCTTGGTTAAACTCCCAACCCAATTCATCCAAAAAGCGACCATATTTTATATCTGCTCCACCTTCATGAGTTGTTCTAGGACTTTTAATCTTGTCCAAATAGGTTGTTTCGCGCAATCCATAATCATAGGTACTCCCTCCCATCAGTTCCGCACCAGTGACTACCGCTTTTTCCGGAGCAGACTTGAATGCGCGTTGTCTGATTTCTGTTACAATTTGTGCCGCTTCGTCCGCTTTTCCAGTCCTTAACAAACATTCAGCTTTCATCATCAATATATCTGTATAGCGGAAGGGGAAAACATCGTTACTCATAGCACCAGGAGACATACCGGCAACATACTCATACTTTGCCAAATGATATCCATGTAATTCCTCAGCCCAATCAACCCCCGGAACCACATTTACAATATTCATAGGAATCCCCTGACTGTTGCCTATCTCGCACAACACATTGGAACCATCGGGATACACTTGCTGTCCCATCAAATAATTCTCGGTCAGACGACTGTCATCCGGATCAAATGTATTTATAAATTGCGGAACAGCAACCGAACCTCCCCAACCACCAAAACTCTTAGTGGAATATACCTGAGAGAACTGACCGTTTAAAGCGTAATTGAATATATTCAATCCACCGGCGTAACTTTGATCAAAAGGAACAAGCAAAACAAGCTTCCGTACAATCCTCATTATCAGCCTTGAATACATCTTTCTGATTTCCCGCCAACGAGAATTTACCAGATTTTATGATCTCCTCACAGGCATCCAGACACTTTTGCCATTGTGGGGTTCCCGTATACATCTCCGCATTGATATACATCTTGGCCAATAAAGCATAAGCAGCCCATTTGGTAAAACGTCCGTAAGTCGATTCATCAACATTCTCCGGTAATAAAGGAAGGGCGGCTGTCACTTCGGCAATGATAGAATCATTCAAGGCTTTACGACTGATTTGTTCGGGAAGAAAACCTTGAGGGACATCAAAACGGGTCAGATAGGGTACATTGCCGTAATAATCACAAAGCATATAATAATAAGAAGCCCTTACCGCTTTTAACTCCGCCAAATAATTATCCTTACCTTCCGTCACAGGCAACAGGCCGGATTCAATCTGGTAAATTACCTGATTGGCATTGTTTATACCAGTATACAGGTCACCCCACCGATTAACAGCCTCACCTGTCTCCGAAGTCCAGATATGTAAATGCATGTTAATGGTAGTCCCATTCCATCCCCAAGGATGTACCGGTATCATGGTCTCATCTGTAGAAATGGTCTGCGTTTCATTTATTGCACCGATAACAACAGAACGCCATGGAGTATAAGCATTACCTAATATGGCAACCATGTCCTTTTCCGTATAATGATATTTATCGGATACGATCGTAGTATACACGCTATCGTCCAGTTCCATACAACTATTCAATGATGCTCCTATCAGACAACAAAGTGCAGGACACATCAATGCTATTCTTATTCTTCTTTTCATGTTCTTCAATCTAATAATTTAAAAATTCAAGTTAACGCCAAAGGTATATGAACGGGTAGTGGGATACTTGTTTCTGTCATCTGTTCCCGGAGTTAAAAGCGAACCGCCTACCTCCGGATCAAGTCCTTTGTATCCGGTAATGGTCAAAGCGTTTTGAACAGAGAAATACAGACGCATTCCCTTAATCCCTTTAATAAAGTCTTTCTTGAAATTATACCCCAATACAATATTATCAATTTTCCAATAATCGCCATCCTCCACATAGTAACTATTAAATTGCTTGGAGTCCGTCAGCACCGCTTTACCAAATACTTTTTCATACCCGGCTTTCAAATTATTCATTGCCTGGTCTCTATAATTCTCATAATGCAGACGAGTAAAGTTGATATTCTGGAATCCAAAGGCTCCTCTCATGGTAACGCTCAAATCAAAATTTTTATAACGGAAATCATTGTTCCATCCCAAATAATGCTTTGGCAAACCATTACCAATCACTTTTCTATCCTCTATCTTCACATCTTTAGACTCTACAGCATTACCATTCTGATCTTCATAAATCCATTTACCGTCTTCTGTAATATCCAATACTTTCCAACCCCAAATCTGCCCTATAGGCTCCCCTACTTTTACACGATGGGTAGGGACTCCCGACATAGGCGCTTGTGCGTCACCCACATAAAAATAATCGTTTGCCAACTGGTATTTACTATTATTCAATTTGTCAAGCTTATTCTTATTAGTAGAATAAGTCAGTGTGGTATTCCAACCAAAATCTTTTTTATTAAAGACAACCCCGTTCAGCAATATCTCCAGTCCCTTATTACTGATAGTACCCACATTTGCCAGTGTAGTGCCATATACATTGGGTGGAACAGGAACAGGATAATTATATAACAAGTCTACAGTTTTTCTGTAATAAGCATCAACACTACCACTGATACGATCTTTCAGAATAGAGAAATCAAGCCCCACATTAAATTCCTTCTTCTTTTCCCATGTGAATTCCGGATTCGGATTACTCTGCGGAGTCAATTTATTCACCCATTGACCATTATAATAAAAAGTATCATTATTTGAAGTATATCCCAAACGATAGGTTGCCAAATAAGGATTGGAAGGAGCAATACCTGTCACACCATAACCGGCACGAAGTTTCAAGCTATTAATCCACTTGATATTTTTCATAAAATTCTCTTCATTAATCCGCCATGCCAGACTTACAGCCGGAAATGTACCCCAAACCTGATCGGAACCCACAAATTGGAGTCTGCCTCATGCCTTACACTAATGGTAGCCAAATACTTGCCCGCCAATATGTAATTGATACGTCCGAAAAAACTGATAAGATTACCTGACGTTTTATTACTGTTAATAGGAATAGCAGCACCGGCAATATCGCTGTCGCCACGTCCTAAAGCGATATTATCCCAGCCAAACTGGTCTGTAGGAAAATTCCAGTTCCGCATCCAATAATCCTCCCATATATTCTTCTGATAGCCATAACCTCCCAATACAGAAATATTATGAATGCCAAAAACTTCACTATACTGAGCGGTAAATTCAAACAACTGGTCTGTAGTCTCACAAGTACCTCTGGAGGCAAAACCGTCACGGGAATGAGCCACTGTGGTATTGAAATTATCAAAAGTCTCACGATAACCCCTTGTTTCGTAATATCTATCCCAAGATAACAAAGCATTGAATTTCAATGATTCGATGGTTGGAAAGTAACATTACCATTCAATCTGGTACGCTGTCTGTGATGTCTGCCATTAGCTGTCTCGATAGTACTCAGCGGATTGGCGATAGCACCAGAGCCGAAGGCTGTGCCCAAGGACCATCATACTCCGGCATTGATGACAGGACATCCTTATTTACATCCTGCTTATAAATAGGCAAGGTAGGATTAGTAACCAATGCCGCACTATATACCCCTCTATTGAAAGAGGAACCATCTCCGGTCGTTGTATAGTTCTGCGTATTAGAATTAACGCTGACGTTCAAACGCAATTTATCATTCAACATTGAATGATTCACCGCCAGTCGTACAATCAACGCCTCATTATCTGACTTTTTGAAAATTCCCTGGTTCTTTTTATAATTGACATTCAACAAATAATTAGTCTTCTCGGAACCACCCTTTACACTCAGATTATGCCCATGATTGACCGGAGTACGAGTTATGGCTTCCAGCCAATCTGTATTACCTCCAAAATCAGTAGCAGAAATTGTTCCATCCTGAATTAAAGAACGAAATTCATCTCCAGTCAACACTCTTTCCGTTTTCACAAACTCTTCTGTACCGACATACCCATTATAGTCTATGGAAAAATCAGAATTAGCCTTACGGGTAGTAACCAAAATCACCCCATTGGTAGCTCGTGTACCATAAATAGCCGCAGACGAACCATCCTTCAACACATCGATTTGAGCAATATCCTCAGGAGCCACCGTTCTTAAATCTCCCGGAATACCGTCAATCAACACTAATGGCGAATTGTTACCCTGCAAGGAGTTAGTACCACGAAGTAAGATAGACGAATTCTCGGTAGGGTCACCTGTAGAATTCACAATGCTAAGACCAGCAATTTTCCCTTTCAATAATTGCCCCGCATCCCTCACATTTCCACGGACAAAATCCGAAGACTTGACACTTGAGATGCAGCCGTCAGCTCACTTTTCTTTTGCGAACCGTAACCCACCACTACAACTTCCTCCAGCGCCAGAGAAGAAGGTTTCAACTGTACCTTGACAAAGGTCTGGCTACCCACATTTATCTCTTGGGCATCATAACCTATATAAGAAACAATCAAAACAGTATTCTTATCACTTGCCTCCACACTAAAATTACCATCTATATCGGTAATGGTTCCCTGAGAAGTACCTTTAAGAATAACCGACGCACCGATCAGTGCATCCTTATGTTCATCATATACCGTTCCCTTTATTATTCTGCTCTGAGCAAACAAGCATTGGGAAACGAGTAAAAACAAGCCCAACATCAACATCGTTGTTTGTCGATGTCCAAATTCAGACGGATGTGCACCTTTACTAAACATGTTTTCATATTCGATATTTAATTTAATTACAGCCCAAAAGTAGACCTATTAGAGAAAAAGCCACAAGAATATCCATCCAAATAATATGAATTTTCTGCCAAAACAATATTTTCACCCACCTTTTACACCACCTTACCTCCTCCACCTTACGAAAAGAGAGCAATATTCTGCCAAAACAGGACAATATTTTGCCTTCCCCTTGTGTTTTTCAGCCAAATATCTACTTTTGCATCATAGTAAACCACTTGATAAAACAAACTATGTACAAGCACTTATTCCTTCTCATATCAATCCTTTTCAGCCTCTCATCCCCCAGTGTTCATGCTGAAAGATATTATTTCCAACATTTGGGTCTGAAAAACAAACTGTCTCAAAGTTCCGTTCTTTGTATCACCCAAGACAGAAACGGATTCATGTGGTTCGGCACCAAAGACGGACTAAACCGTTATGACGGATCCAATTTCCGTATTTTCAAACACAATCATTCCAATCCTCATTCTTTGGGTAATAACAACGTCAACTCATTGCACGAAAATAAGGATGGGAAATTATGGATAGGAACAGACGACGGAATTTATATCTATGATCCATTGACGGAAACTTTCTCAAAACTCACCTGCAAAAGTCAGGACAGCTTGTGCATCACCCAGCCCATTGTACAAATCACCACCGATACACAAAAAAACATCTGGATAGCAGTAGAATCCCAAGGCGTTTTCCTGTTCGATAACGACCGACAAACATTAACACACTATGCTATCCCCGATGCCCATCTACTCAGTTCTATCTGTATAGACCAGCAAAACGCAGTATGGATAGGCTATAACGGAAAAGGGCTTTATTATACTGATGATCATTTCCAGAACTTCCGGTTATTCCAAACACAAGAGGGGAAAAACCTCTTCACCGATGACCAGATTTTCAAAATTTTCCCCGAACAGCATAACACCTTGTACACTGGTTCCGCAAAAGGTGGTCTGAAAAGTATCAATATCCTTACCCGGACAGTCACCGACTTGCTACCGGACTCTTCCCAAACCGAAGTATCTTTGTAAGAAACATCTATCCCATCGACAAAAAAACATTGTGGGTTGCCACAGAACGAGGAATATACACTTACAACAAGGAAACCCGGGAAATCCAACACCTCACCTACAATCCCAACGATGACTATTCCTTGTCGGACAATGCCATTTATTCCCTCTACAAGGATGCTGAAGGTGGCATATGGATCGGCAGCTATTTCGGAGGCATAGACTATTATCCCACCCAATATGCCACCTTCGAAAAATACTATCCCATCATAGGACAAAACAGCCTCAGCGGAAAAGTAGTCCGTGAATTTTGCGAAGATGAAGACGGAAATCTATGGATAGGAACAGAAGACGGCGGCTTGAACAAATTCAATCCAAAGACCAAAGAATTCAGCCCTTGTCCACTGGCAGGACTGCACTATAATGTCCACGCTCTAAGTATGGACAATCACACTCTGTGGATAGTACATATTCCAAAGGATTATATTCATTGGATCTGAAGACCCACCGTTCCCGTCACTACCTGATGGGACATGCCGAAAATACATTGAACGACAACAACATCTATTCCATGTGCCGCACCTCTGCAGGTCAACTCTACATAGGTACCACAACCGGACTCAATCTCTATAACCATGAAACAAATGATTTCACCCGTATCCACAAAATGGATGGTATCTTTGTTTTCAACATATTGGAAGACAGTAAAGGAAATATCTGGTTTGCCACCTATAACTCCGGTATATTCAAATACAATCCTAGAAATAACAGCTGGAAAAATTATGTTTCTACTCCCGGAGTTCCCCACGGACTCCCTTACAACAAGGTGATAAGTATTTATGAAGACAGCAAGCAACGTTTGTGGTTCACCATGCTGGGAAGAGGATTCTGCTCATTCAACCAGGACACAGAGGAATTCACTACTTATGATTCTTCACAAGGCTTGCCAATGATGTGATTTATAAGATTGTAGAAGCCAACAATGACATCCTTTGGCTCACCTCCAACAAAGGATTGATACGGTTCGATCTGAAGACCAAAACCTCGAACATTTATGCAGACAACAATGGACTGCTCACCAATCAGTTCAATTATAGTTCAGGAATTAAGAGCAAAGACGGTACCATCTATTTCGGATGTATCAATGGCTTCATTGCCTTCAAACCCGAGTCCTTCACCGAAAACACTTATTTTCCACCTGTAGCCATCACCGATTTCCTGCTTTTCAACAAAAGCGCCGATATAGGCACCAAAGATTCCCCCCTCAGTCAAAGCGTGACTTATACCCGGGAAATAAACCTGAAGTATAATCGAAACTCTTTTGCCTTCCGCTTTGCAGCTCTTTGTTACGCCGCCCCTGAAGAAAATTATCTGAGTTATACATTGAAAGGATTTGATAAAGAGTGGTACAGTACCACAAAAAGTTCCACCGCTTCCTATACCAATCTAAAGCCAGGCGACTATACTTCTGCGTGAAAACAGCTTACGCCAAGGGAGAATGGAGTAATGACATCAAAAGTATCCACATACATATCGCACCTCCTTTCTGGAAATCCCCGTGGCCTATCTTCTTTATTTTATACTTTCGGCAGCCGGTATCGGATATATCTTCTATCGCTTCCGAAAACAAATCACGGACAAACAACGACGACAACTGGAAATCTTAGAAGCCGAAAAGGAAAAAGAAATTTATCATGCCAAAATAGACTTCTTCACTAATATAGCACATGAAATCCGCACACCGCTAACCCTGATAAAAGGCCCGTTAGAGAACATCCTGCACAAGGAAAACATAGATCGCAACACCATCCGTGAGAACCTGGACGTCATGGAACGGAATACCCTGCGATTACTTGACCTGACCAATCAGTTACTCGACTTCCGAAAAACAGAAACCAAGGGGTTCCGTCTTAACTTTATGGATTGTAATATCTCCCAACTAATAAGAGACACTTATATCCGTTTCAATCCCGCCGCCCAACAGAATGGGTTGAAATTTCAAACAGACCTGCCCGAACAGGATTTCAATGCACCCGTAGATAAAGAAGCCCTGACCAAAATTCTAAGCAATCTGTTCAATAATGCAGTAAAATATGCCACATCATCTATCCATGTATCTTTAATACCACCATGCGGAATGAAAGAACCGGGATACTTCTCCATTATGGTCAGCAATGACGGGCATCCCATCCCACACGATATGCAAGAAAAAATTTTCCAGCCTTTTGTGCAAATCAAACAAACCTCCGGTGGGCAACGCACAGCCGGTACCGGCATCGGCCTGCCTTTGGCACGTTCCCTGGCAGAATTACATAAAGGAAAACTTTATTTAAAGGATAGGGAAGAAATCTGTTTCTGTGTCGAGCTTCCTGTCGATCAAGAAAAAGCCATACAGTTGCAAAAAGATTCCACTATCAGCCAGACCGGCAATATGCAAACAGTCATCCGGCAACACAGCACTAACATCTGTATTCTTGTAGTAGAGGATGACCCCGAGATGCAGAACTTTATTTGCGCACAACTGGAAACTGTATATTGCGTTATACGTGCATCTAATGGCAAGGAAGCCCTGCAAGTGCTATCAGAAAAGACAATCAGTCTGATTGTCAGTGATGTGATGATGCCCGAAATGGATGGTTTCGAATTATGCCATACATTAAAGACCGATATAGAACATAGCCATATTCCTATCATTCTGCTCACAGCAAAAGTTACCATGCAATCCAAGATAGAAGGAATAGAACTAGGAGCCGACGACTATATAGAAAAACCTTTTTCTACGGAGTATTTATTGGCACGCATAGCGAACTTATTAAGCAATCAGGACAAATTGCGCCATGCTTTCACTTCATCACCTTTTGTGAACGCCAAAACCATTGCACTGAGCAAAGCAGATGAGAACTTTTTAGACAAACTAATAGAAGTAATTCAGAAGAACATTTCGGAACCCGATTTTAATGTGGATATATTAGCCGAGAAAATGAATATGAGCGTTCCAGCCTGCATCGAAAAATAAAGGGAATCGCTCAAATTACCCCCAATGAGTTTATTCAACTGGAACGGTTGAAAATGGCAGCCCAACTGATTCAATCCGGAGAATACAGAATCAATGAAGTATGCTATATTGTCGGTTTCAACTCTTCTTCCTATTTTGCCAAATGTTTTCAGAAACAATTTGGAGTACTGCCAAAAGATTTTTGCAAGAACGGCTCCTGACACTGTAAGATAATTTATATATGCGTATAAAATAGTCCTTTTAAATTTGGCATAATGCCATGAATCCATTACATTTGTTCCATATCACAAATGATAGAATTATGCAAGATATAACAAACGGACGTTGCGGTTGGTGCGGAACAGACGAATTGTATATGAAATACCATGATCAGGAGTGGGGAAAGTTAGTAACCGATGACAAGACGCTGTTTGAGTTTCTTGTATTGGAAAGTGCCCAAGCAGGACTAAGCTGGATAACGATTCTTAGAAAAAGAGAGGGGTATCGTAAAGCCTTCTGTAATTTTGATGCCGAGTTGGTGGCACAAATGACCGATGAAGACGTTGAGCGGCTAATGCAATTTGAGGGCATTGTAAAAAACCGTCTGAAAATCAAATCGACAATCACGAATGCAAGACTATTCCTTGCCGTACAAAAGGAATTCGGCAGTTTTTATAATTATACCCTGTCATTCTTTCCCGACAAAAAGCCGATTATCAACACATTCCGGTCATTGAGCGAGATTCCGGTATCCTCCCCCGAATCCGATGCCATGAGTAAAGATATGAAAAACGAGGTTTCAAGTTCTTCGGAACTACGATTTGCTACGCCCATTTGCAAGCTTCAGGTTTTATCAACGATCATTTGACAGACTGTATTTGCCGGAAAGTTCCACAACAGAATTATTAACTCTGTTAACACTATCATCACCTTTTATCGGAAACCTCAATATGTCTTTTCCTCCTTTTCTTTTCGAGAAAAATAGCAACGATATGACAGCCGGGATTGAATTCAAGACTATAAGGGTATCTGTAATTCAATAGTTTCATGCATATATCTTGACTGAGCCGAAAAGAAAGAGATGTTCTGTTCCCAGATTGCATAACAAGACATTTTTGGGCTTTGTGAGAGCAGTTGCTCTCACCTTTTGGGGCATCTCTCACCTCATCTCTCACCCTTTAAACGCTTTATTCATCGGGGGAAAGTGATAAAAGATGAGAGCATGAGAGATAAAATGTGTTTTTTGCATTGATAGGAGTAGTCCCGAAAGTAACGGCATAACTTTCGGAAACAATGGAAGAAACTTCCTAAACTTATGCTGTCAGTTTGTAAAAACCTCCCGTCGTGAAAGGGAAAATGTTCCGAGGAAAGACAACCTGTTTTATACGAATGTTCATGCGGCACTTCATGAACGTTCACGTAGGACTATATATACGTCCGCGTGAGGTTACACATATATATGTGGGAATCATCAATTTTTTGTTCATGTACAAAAACACAAGTTCCTATGCAAAAAAGATAAGGATGTTTTTTAAAAACATAAGTTCATTTTAAAAAAAGAACAAGACCTTTTTAAAAAACGAACTTATGTTATTTACCAACTTTTGCAAGCTAAATAACTTCTCTGCCAATCATCAAGATACACCTTCACCGGAAATCAAACTTCAGCCTGACAGGCACACTTAATTGTAACCGGCATTTTGCCCGAACTCTTCTTTATTGATAATGGCATCCAGTTGAGTCTGAGGAATAGGACGTAGCAAATGATGCTCTTTTATATTCACTTCGCATCCGGATTGTATGCTTTTACTCTTTCCAGCAGCTTACCGGTACGCTTCAAATCGAACCAACGTTGCTGCTCTCCTCCCAACTCACGGCCCGTTCATCCAAAATAAAATCCAATGTCAACTGTTCCGGCTTTATCTTCATGGCGGCTTCCTTGCCGGGAATAGCTGCTCTTCTCCTTACCTCATTGATATAAGATGTTCCAGAGGCATTATCGTTCAAGAATAATTCAGCCTCGGCAGCTATCAGATACAACTCAGCAAGACGAATGACCACACCATGTCTCACACTTCCCGTATAATTCACTGACTCACGAGACGGATCAAGGAATTTTTTGAAAGTCACATTCTGAACCCTATTCTTGACAGAGCCATCGGCATTGTAAACAAAATCCTTGTCTATGGTGATATAATCGTGTTTAGCTTCCTCTGCATCGGACACACTATATTTAGTAAAGAAAATAGCCGTATCTCCCGGTGAGATATAAGTACTGTTCGTATTGTTACAAATCCATGCCTGCTGGAACACATCATCATAACGGGCATCCATCTTTTCATCGAACAGGTTCAGATAATACAGCGTAGGCATATATCTGTTGAAACTGCGACCATATTCTATGGAGCGCGTAACAGGTTTCTTACCGTCTTTATCGAGTACCTGATCATAACACATCACCCACAACAGATGTGAAGGGTTATTACCCGGTGTCCTCCAAATGATGGGGTTCCCGTCAGGACCTTCTTCAATGGAAGTTCCGAATATCTCACTCTTTGTGTACATACAAACAAACACATTCTCTTTTACATCATTACATTTATAAATATCACAAAGGTCCGAATAATCTTCTGCCAAGCTATAATCATAATTGTTAATAACATTACGAGCATATTTCAACGCTTCCTCATAATTTTTATTATACAGATAAACGCGTGCCAGAAACGCTTCTGCCGCACCTTTGGTAGCACGCCCGTAATCGGAAGTGGAAACCGGTAATTTAGCCAACGCCTCTTTTAAATCGGCTATAATCTGAGTATAAAAATCCTCTTCGGACGAACGGTAAACGTAACCTGACGGCTCGGTACATTCTTCTGTCGTTAAATAAACACCTCCCCATGTCTCTACAATATGCCATAGATAAAGAGCCCGCAAGAAATAGGCTTCCCCCATACGGATATCTTTAACCGAAGCTGAAAGTTCAGAGCTAGGCAAACGGTTCAAGGCAGTGTTACAAGTATTCAATGCCGAATACAAACGTTCCCACTCTTTAGTTATCGCATTGCTGGAACCTTGTAATGACGAGTTATAATCGGAAAGCTCAGCTTCGGCACAACCATTTCCCCGGGTAAATATATCCGTTCCCAACTCTGTCATTGATGTGGCATATTCCTGTCCATACCAAAAACGCAACGGTGTGTAACATGAGTTAATCAGAGCTTCCGCACCCGATTCGGTTTTATAAAAAGTATCAGCGGTCAATCCGCTAGGATTTTCCTCTGTCAGGAAATCATTACATGAGCTCAAGGTTGCCGCCATACAGCTGAGCAAACACCATTTATATAATTTATTCATACCTGTTCGCTTGTTTAGAAATCAACATTAATACCAAATACTGCTTGTTTTGTCATCGGATAGCTCAAGGAGCCTCCTCGTTCGGGATCATAATTGTCTAAATGACTGAAAGTAAAGAAATTCTTTAATGAACAATAGATACGGATATTAGAAGCATGAATCTTCCCGATCCATGATTTAGGCAACTGATATCCCAAAGTGATTTCTTTAATCTTCAAATACGAACCATCCACGTATCCCAATGCATCTAATTTGGAAGAATCCGAATAACTTTTTTCCGGACGGGGAAATTCGTTAGTAGGATTCTCCGGAGTCCAATAGTTTACTTTAATACCCGGATCTCCCTGAATACGGTATGAGCCGTAACCGTTGGCTTCCGAATGTAACATTTGCCCTTGTCTCCAATACATGAAAACGCGCAAATCAAAGTTCTTGTATTTGAATGTATTGTTCAACCCATTACGAAATCGGGAGTTTCCGAGCCCAAGATGATACGGTCATTATCATTGTCTATTGAACCATCCTTATTCTGGTCCTTTATTTTTATACGTCCCGGCTTCTCACCATACTTAGCCGCCTCCTCAGCTTCGTCAAGTTGCCAGATACCGATTTTCTCCAATCCATAATGTGTCTTGATGGAATGCCCTACAAACCAACCGTTACTGATATCACGGTCAGTTCCATCTGCCAGCTCAGTAATTTTCTCTCTGTTCAAAGTAAATGTATAATCGGTATTCCAAGAGAAATCCTTTTGATTGAAATTTTGGGTATTAATAACTAATTCCACACCTTTATTCTCAGTTTTTCCTACATTATCCCATGCCAAAGAATATCCGGTAGAACTAGGTACTTTCTTCTGCATCAACAAATCTGATGTCTTTTGTTGATAAATATCCAATGAACCACTGATACGGTTATTGAAGAAACCGAAGTCAATACCGATATTAGCCGTTGCTGTTTTTTCCCAGCCCAGATTATAATTCGGTGTCAAAGCTGGATAGTAGCCATAGGCTCCGTTTTCCGTATTATTTATGAGATAAGCATACATGGTCTTTCCCAATCCTCCCTGAGTCTGATAGGCAGAAACAGCACTGTTTCCCGAAATACCATAACTCAGCCGAAGTTTCAAATTGGAAAGTTGTTCTACGTTCTTCAAAAAATTCTCTTCATTCATACGCCAAGCCAAAGCCACAGATGGGAAGACCCCCCACTGATGATCTTTTGCCAATACAGATGAACCATCCTGACGCAAAGTCACAGTCATCAGGTATTTCTCATTGAATTTGTAGTTGATACGCCCAAAGAAAGATGCCATAGTGGTTTGTACATAACTGCTGGATATCTGCTGACTATCCTGCAAACCACCCAAATTATAAAACAACATAGTGGATGAAATAAGGTTATGCCCCGCACCCTTATATTCCTCGGCCACATTTTTATATAATGCGTTACCAGCCATCAGACTCAGATTATGTTTTCCTAATGTGAACGAATAAGCCAATGTATTTTCCCACGACCAATTGACGTCACTATGATTGGTAGCATCCGCCAACGAATAATTTCCCGCTCCGTCTAACGTATATGTATCAGCAAAATGTCCTGTACGGATATCTTTCTTGTCAAAGCCAAAAGTAGAAGTCATTGTCAAGTCCTTGATAATGTTCCAGGTAGCCCCTACATTCCCCACCAAATGGCTGGTCAGCCGGTTATTTTTATAGGCTCCGGGAACTTCTTCGGCTATGGGGCTAATGGTCTGCCCATCATTAAAAGGAAGCACATTGATAGAACCATCTTCATTATATACATCTCCATAGGGAGCGTAATAAATAGAACGGTTGAAAGGATCACGTCGGATATTCTGATCCAAATAGGTATATACCACATTGGCATTCAGTTTCAAGTTATCAGTGAGCTTATGCGATAAGGATAAGGTTGCATTATAACGGTCCATATCATCCATCTTCACCAAACCGTCTTCGGACATATATTCAAAAGCCAGATTGAATGTTGTTTTCTCCGTACCATTTGAAATATTGACAGAATGGGACATCTGGCTACCCGTTTGCATCAGCATATCCACCCAGTCTACATTTTGATTGGATTTTACCGCATCATAAGCAGAACCAAAAATTTTGGCATCATCTTCAGGACCTCCCCACTGGCCGTCCGTACGATAAGCCTCTCTCTTGAAGTCGGCCCATTCGGACAAATTCATTCTATCGGGATAAGCAGCTACGGAATTGATGGAATAATAACCGTTATATGAAACCTTGGTCTTGCCTACAGCCCCTTTCTTTGTAGTGATCAAGATAACTCCGTTAGCACCGCGAGAACCATAAATAGCGGTGGAGGAGCATCCTTCAGAATTTCCATGGATTCTATGACATTGGGATTGATATCAATATCTGTCCCATAGGGCACTCCGTCTACAATAATCAGCGGAGCATTCGAAGCGTTCAATGACCGATTACCGCGAATGGAAAAGGACAAGCCCGAACCTGTCTGACCACTTGATTTAGTCATATCCAGTCCAGCCACTTTCCCTTGCAGGCTTTCCAAAGCATTCGTCGTAGGAACAGCAATAATGTCCGCTTGCTTGATGGAGGTCATAGAACCGGTCAAGTCCCGTTTCTTTACAGTACCATAACCAATGACTACCACTTCATCCAATTCTTCCGTATCTTCTTTCAAAATTACCTTTACCGGAGTTCCCGGCTTAATGACAGCCTCTTGTGAAAGCATACCGATATAACTGATTTCCAATTTTTTCGTGTCCGCAGGGACCGACAAGGAGAAATTCCCCTCGAAATCGGTAATGGTTCCTATAGATGACTTCCCCGCCACTTTCACATTAGCACCGATGACAGGCTCACCGGTACTGTCTAGAACTGTACCTGTTACGGTAACATTTTGTGCATAAACATTCCCGACACTCATCACCAGGAATGAAAGCACAAACAAAATAAACCTACTTTGTTTCATGTTCTTCATTGTTTTCATTTATAGTATCATTTAAAGTTTTTAGCACTGCAAAGATGAATAAAAACAAAAACCGGATATTGCATTATTCAGTCTAAGATTTATAAAATCCGGTTTGAGAATAACAAAAACAGAGTTATCCGAATATAAATCGATTTAGGCTAACAGGAGGGAATCTGAAAATCCCGGCATTCTGTCTTTTTGCCATTCTAAACATAATGAAGAATCCGAATACACACACTATTTTGCGTTAACAGATTCTTCATTACGTTCAAAAGACCAAAGTAAAAAGGGTAATGCAATATAGCTTTTTGAAGCTTTCTTATTTTTCCTATTCTATTTCACTTATAGAAAAAAGAGTATTTCTACGCTCCATCCGCACATTTTCTCCAGTTAGCTGACATGATGATTCCAAACGGATATCAGAAGATGACGCACCTATTTTAAATGTATATTGACCACCGGCTATAGTCCATCCATTATTTGCATAATAAGCCATTTGCTGAAGAGAAACCTTAAAACTTATTATTTTCGATTCGCCGGGGTTCAAATTCACACGGGCAAACCCTTTTAGCTGTATAGGTTTGAGAAATTCCGAGGAAGTAGGAGACAGATAAAGTTGCACAACTTCAGTACCTGCACATTTTCCTGTATTTTTCACCTTACAGCTAACCTCAATCAAATCATCAGTTGTTTGTGCAGTAGACGGAACTTTTATATCGCTATATTCAAAGGAAGTATATGAAAGCCCAAAACCAAACGGATAAGCTATTCTTTCTTGGAATTCACCATTGTTATAACAATAAAGTTCTTTATCTTCAGTCTTAGGATAGCTAACGCATAATTTTCCGGACGGATTGACATTGCCTAACAAAATATCAACAACAGCATTTCCTCCTTCTTCGCCCGGATACCACGCTTGCAGAATAGCTGAACAACCTGCTTCTACTTCGTCAATCACTTGTGGACGTCCACCAAACATAACCAGAACAACCGGTTTACCTGTAGCAATCAGTTCTTTTAAAAACTGTTCCTGATCTCCCGGCAAACAGATACCTTTACGTTGCCGAGCTCTCCGCATAAGGTAGGATTCTCTCCTAATGCAGCAATAATCACATCACTTCCGAAGCTACATTTATGCAGCCTGCCAGTTAGTAGAATCGGATGATTCCATTAACATCATATTCAAGCGTTCAGTTCTAGGATCTCCTTCACGGATAATGGAAGTCTCATTTTTTGCACTCCAATCACATCCGCGTTCATAGTCCACAGTGAATCTACCATTCGCCTTGTGCTTAAAAGCATCATATACAGAAACAATTTTAGGACTGTCAGGGTCTATTTTTCCTCCCCACCAGAATGCCTGCATAGACTGATATGTATAATCTCCTAACATACACCAATATGTATTTGCGTTCGGCCCTACCAAAGCTATTTTCCTATATTTGCCAGAGAGGGGCAATACATTGTTATTTTTTAACAAGACAATGGATTGACATGCCAAGTTATAAGAAGTTTTACGATATTCGGGACAATCCAAATCCAAATTTCCTGTTGCATAGAGCTTCCGGTCTGTAGATAATACCCCCAAACGTGCTTTCAACATTAATGCACGTTTTACCGCAATCTCAAAATATTTCTCATTAACCAAACTGTCTTCTATTAATTCGGGCAGATATTTATAACAATTATTTGATGGCAATTCAATGTCATTACCTGCGGTTAGAGCCTCAACAGCCCGTTGTTTCAAGATATCAGGATTTCCTTTCTGACTAGCATATCCTACTGCCCCATAGTCACTGACCACTACTCCATCAAATCCAAGATATCCACGTAATATTTTATTCAGAAGAGTATCGCTGGATACGGCTTGTTCACTACGGAACCGGCCATAGGATGTCATCAAGACCTTACATCCCGCCTGTCGTATCATAGCTTCGTGTGGCAAAAGCACTTCCTCATAAATTTCTTTCCAACTCAAAGAAGAGCCTCCACATATCCCAAAAATGCTTGGTGCACGCAGCAACTCCATTTTCAATCCTTCTTCTGCAGACCTTCCACAAAGCGACTCCCATAGCTGCACTAAGATACCCATCTCACCATAGGATTCTTCTATACGTGGCCAATTGAGCGTACGTATGAGATCGAC